>Ga0222712_10000295_pt1 | contig 69608 bp, 82 predicted proteins | sample C33_657DmetaG_FD_165043 | JGI IMG/M metagenome (GOLD analysis project Ga0222712, IMG submission 165043) | Estuarine water microbial communities from San Francisco Bay, California, United States - C33_657D | ecosystem: Environmental > Aquatic > Marine > Unclassified | place: USA: California... | reverse complement strand
CCGGGTGACAACATCAAGATGGTTGTCACGCTGATCAACCCGATTGCGATGGATGATGGTCTGCGTTTTGCGATCCGTGAAGGCGGTCGTACCGTGGGCGCAGGCGTTGTAGCAAAGATTTTTGAATAACGAAAAGGACAGGGCGGAGCCTCAAGGCTCCGCCTTTCTTTTTAAGCTTGGATTGTTGTCGTCGGCGCAGGAATTGATTTTCTTTTCTTGACTTGCCTCAGCCTCAACCTTAGAATCTCGCTTCCATTTTTTCGGTATTCTTCCGAAATTCTGGCGCAGCGAGTTGCTGTTTCATTTGAAAAGATTTTGGAGAAATAAGTAGATGCAAAATCAGCGCATCAGAATTCGGCTGAAGGCCTTTGATCATCGGCTGATTGATCAGTCTACTCAGGAAATAGTCGATACCGCGAAGCGTACCGGAGCCCAGGTTCGAGGTCCCATCCCGCTTCCGACTAACACTGAGAGATACACCATCCTTATTTCGCCGCACGTGAACAAGGATGCCCGTGATCAGTATGAGATCCGCACGCACAAGCGTCTGCTGGATATCGTAGAGCCCACGGAAAAGACAGTAGATGCATTGATGAAGTTGGATCTGGCGGCTGGTGTAGAGGTGCAGATCAGCCTGGGTTGATGTCTTTGACACATCAGTCTGAGATGGGCCTAGTTTGCAGCAGCGCAGTAGAAGATCAGGATGACTGATCATTAACATGCTTGCGGGCGCGTTGAAGTGTTCTGCGGCAAACATGGTGTAATGCGTAAGCAGCCATAGCGGGTTTCAGCCCCGTACACGATGAGGTTTTTAAAATGTCGATTGGATTAGTCGGTCGAAAGAGCGGCATGACCCGCGTTTTCACTGAAGCTGGATTGTCCGTACCTGTTACGGTGGTAGAAGTTGCTCCTAATCGAGTGACTCAGATCAAGACTCCAGAAACTGACGGCTACTGTGCTGTTCAGGTCACTACTGGCGAGCGCAAGGCGTCTCGCGTCTCCAAGTCCCTTGCGGGTCACTTTGCCAAGGCTGGCACTGAGGCTGGCGAAGGTCTTTGGGAGTTTCGTGCCGATGCGGCTGATGTCGCTGAGCTTGCGGCTGGTGCGCAGTTGACGGTCGAGCTTTTTGCTCCCGGTCAACTGGTCGACGTCACTGGTACCTCGAAGGGCAAGGGCTTCCAGGGCACCATCAAGCGTCACAACTTTCACATGCAGGATGCCACGCACGGTAACTCGCGTTCTCATCGTGTGCCGGGCTCCATTGGTCAATGTCAGACGCCAGGTCGCGTCTGGAAAGGCAAGAAGATGGCTGGTCACATGGGTGATGCTCGTGTAACGACTCAGAGTCTCGAGATTGTTCAGGTGGATGTTGCGAATAACCTGTTGTTGGTCAAAGGGGCTCTCCCGGGTGCGACAGGCTCCAGTGTCATCATTCGTCCTTCTGTCAAACATCCAGTATCCAGGGGGTAAGCAATGGAATTGAATATTGCAAAGCCCGGCAATGAAGTGGGTAAGGAAAAAGTCACTGTTTCCGATGCGGCGTTCGCGCGTGAGTTCAATGAAACTCTTGTGCATCAGACAGTTGTCACTTATCTGGCCGGGGCAAGACAGGGCACTGTGCAGCAGAAGACTCGCTCAGATGTCAGTGGTGGTGGTCGCAAGCCGTGGCGTCAGAAGGGTACTGGTCGTGCTCGTGCCGGCACCATTCGCAGCCCGCTTTGGCGTACCGGTGGTGTGACATTCGCAGCCCGTCCACAGGACCACAGCAGGAAGCTGAACAAGAAAATGTACCGCGGGGCAATGGCATGCATCCTGTCCGAGTTGATTCGTCAGGGGCGTCTGCTGATTGTTGAGGATTTTTCTGTGTCTTCTCACAAGACCAAGGACCTCGTTGCCAAGCTGGGTGAGTTTTCGCTCGACAACGTGCTCATCGTTGCGGAAGACATTGCAGAGAATCTGTTCCTTGCTGCCCGTAACCTTCACAAGGTGGATGTGCTTGATGCGGCGGGTCTTGATCCGGTGAGTCTCATCGGCTTCGAGAAGGTGCTGATGACAGTTCCTGCGTTGAAGAAAGTTGAGGAGATGCTGTCATGAACCAGGCCAGACTTTATTCGATTATTCTCGGTCCGCACATTTCTGAAAAAGCCACCATCATGGCGGAGACCAGAAATCAGGTGGCCTTCAAGGTCATCAACGATGCGAGCAAGACTGAAGTGAAGGAAGCTGTTGAGAAGATCTTCAAGGTTTCTGTCACCGGCCTGCAGATCCTGAATGTGAAGGGTAAAACCAAGCGCACTGCGCGTGGCAGCATCCGAAAGAAATCCAATTGGAAGAAAGCTTACGTGCAGCTGGCGCAGGGTCAGGAAATTGACTTTGCGGAGCTGGGCTGAGAAGGGGTATAGGTCATGCCAGTCGTAAAATGTAAACCAACCTCTCCAGGTCGCCGCTTTGTCATCAAGGTTGTGAACCCTGATCTGCACAAGGGCGAACCCTACAGCCCTCTGCTGGCCACCAAGGCCAAGACAGGTGGTCGCAATAACGTGGGTCGAATCACGCGACGTCATGCTGGTGGCGGTCACAAGCAAAAGTATCGCGTGATCGATTTCCGTCGCGACAAGGACGGTATCAGCGCGAAGGTTGAAAGGCTCGAGTACGATCCTAACCGCACGGCGACCATCGCACTGCTGCTCTACGCGGACGGCGAGCGTCGCTACATCATCGCTCCTGCGAAGGTGGCAGCAGGTGATGTGATTGTTTCCGGCGAGGATGCGCCGATCAAGACTGGCAACTGCCTGCCGCTTCGCAATGTTCCGCTGGGTAGCACTGTGCATTGCATCGAGATGAAGCCTGGCAAGGGCGCGCAGATCGCACGAAGTGCCGGTGGTTCAGCTCAGTTGGTCGCGCGTGAAGGCAACTACGCGACTCTGCGTCTGCGATCCGGTGAGATGCGCAAGATTCTGTCCGACTGCCGTGCAACCTTGGGCGAAGTCTCCAATGCGGAGCACAGCCTGCGTTCACTCGGCAAGGCCGGTGCAGTGCGTTGGCGTGGCATTCGACCCACGGTGCGTGGTGTTGCGATGAACCCGGTAGATCACCCGCACGGCGGTGGTGAAGGTCGTACCTCTGGCGGGCGTCACCCGGTTTCACCGTGGGGCGTTCCAACCAAGGGATACAAGACCAGAACCAATAAGCGTACCAGCAAGATGATCGTACGCCGCAGAAATGCCAGCCGATAAGGCCTAAATACAGAGGAAATAAAAGTGCCACGTTCACTGAAAAAAGGTCCCTTCATAGACCTTCATTTGATGAAGAAAGTGCAGACGGCGATGGAGAACAACGACAAGCGTCCCATCAAGACCTGGTCACGACGTTCGATGATTTCTCCCGACATGATTGGTCTTACGATTGCTGTTCACAACGGTCATCAGCATGTGCCGGTGTTTGTTTCCGAGGATATGGTTGGTCACAAGCTGGGTGAGTTTGCGCTGACGCGTACATTCAAGGGCCATGCGGCCGACAAGAAAGCCAAGCGCTAACACGGGGAAATCAAGATGGAAGTGGTAGCTAAATTGAAGGGCGCACGGCTCTCGGCTCAGAAAGCCAGGCTGGTTGCCGATCAGATTCGCGGCAAGGGCGTGGAAGAAGCGCTGCAGCTGTTGACCTTCAGTCCTAAGAAGGGTGCAGATCTGATCAAGAAGGTGCTCGATTCAGCGATTGCGAACGCAGAGCATAACGAAGGTGCCGATGTGGATGAGTTGAAGGTTTCAACCATTTACGTCGACGAAGGGTTGACCATGAAGCGGATAAGTCCGCGTGCCAAGGGAAGAGCAGATCGCATCTTCAAGCGCACGTGCCACATTACCGTCAAAGTAGCCGACAAGTAGGAGATTGGGATGGGTCAGAAAGTACATCCAACCGGAATTCGGCTTGGTATCGTCAAGAAGCATACGTCTGTCTGGTTCGCAGAAGGCAAGAACTACGCCGAGAACCTGCTGGTCGACCTGAAAGTGCGTGCGTTTCTGCGCAAGCAGCTTGCCGCGGCGTCTGTGTCTCGTATTGACATCGAGCGTCCTGCGCAGACTGCGCGTATCACTATCCACACGGCGCGTCCGGGTATCGTGATTGGCAAGAAAGGAGAGGACGTCGAGACTCTGCGTGCCACTCTGGCCGCCAAGATGGGCGTTCCCGTCCATATTAGCATTGAAGAGATTCGCAAGCCGGACCTCGATGCCCAGCTGGTGGCTGACAGCGTGGCGCAGCAGCTTGAGCGTCGTGTGATGTTCCGTCGTGCGATGAAGCGCGCTGTGCAGAATGCCATGCGCCAGGGCGCTGAAGGCATCAAGGTACAGGTCGGTGGTCGACTTGGCGGGGCCGAGATCGCGCGTTCCGAGTGGTACCGCGAAGGTCGTGTACCTCTTCACACCCTGCGCGCCGACATTGACTACGCCACTTCCGAAGCCACCACCACCTATGGGGTGATCGGCGTGAAGGTCTGGATTTTCAAGGGCGAAGTGCTAAATCTTCACGAAGCTGTCCCGGCGGCACAGAAGACGTCTAAGTAGAGGTAGGCTCGATGTTACAACCTAAGCGTACAAAATTTCGCAAGATGATGAAGGGCCGTAACCGTGGCCTCTCCCATCGCGGCAGCAACGTTGATTTCGGTGATTTCGGTCTCAAGGCCATTTCCCGTGGTCGTCTTACTGCTCGTCAGATCGAGTCTGCCCGTCGTGCCATGACCCGTCATGTGAAGCGTGGCGGCAAGATCTGGATTCGTGTGTTCCCGGACAAGCCGATTACCCAGAAGCCGCTCGAAGTGCGTCAAGGTAAGGGTAAAGGTAGCGTTGAGTACTGGGTAGCGCAGATTCAGCCGGGCCGTATCATGTTTGAAATTGAGGGTGTGGATGAGACGCTGGCCAGGGAAGCCTTCCAGCTGGCGGCGGCGAAGCTGCCATTCGACACCACTTTCGTTAAGCGGACGGTGATGTGATGAACGTTAAAGAAATGCGTGAGAAGACTGTTGGTGAGCTGAACGAGCAGCTCAATTCGCTGTATCGCGAGCAGTTCAATGTCAGAATGCAGAAGAGCACAGGACAACTGGCTCAGACGCATCTTTCCGGCAACATCAGGAAAGAGATCGCTCGAATCAAGACAATCATTACCGAAAAACAGAAAGTTGGGTCCTGAATATGTCGCTTAGTGAAACTACGGTAGAAAAGACTGGACGCACAGTGTCTGGACGAGTTGTCAGCAACAAGATGGACAAGTCCATTGTTGTGTTGATCGAGCGTCGCGTGAAGCACCCGGTGTATGGCAAGTACATTACCCGTTCTTCCAAAGTGCATGCGCATGATGCAAACAACGAGTGCAACGAAGGCGATACAGTGACGATCAAGGAAGTGCGACCCATTTCCAAGACCAAAACGTGGGCGCTGGTTTCCATCGACGAAAGAGCCGTCGAAGTTTAACAGCCGGATGGGTAGAGAGTTTGTGGATCCGCTGATCCACGTATCGCGCGTGCGATAACCAGATAAGGGTTCGGAGAGAATCGATGATTCAAGTTCAGTCATACCTTGACGTTGCAGACAATAGTGGTGCTAAGCGAGTGATGTGCATCAAGGTGCTTGGCGGCTCGCACCGTCGTTATGCTCGCATCGGTGACGTGATCAAAGTGACCGTCAAGGAAGCGATTCCGCGTGGCAAGGTAAAGAAAGGCCAGGTGCTCACAGCACTCGTGGTGCGCACCAAGAAGGGTGTGCGTCGTGGCGACGGTTCGCTCATCAAGTTTGATGACAATGCCGCGATTTTGCTGAACAACCAGCAGGCTCCGATCGGCACTCGCGTATTTGGCCCGGTAACGCGTGAACTGCGTTCTGAAAAGTTTATGCGAATTATTTCACTGGCACCTGAAGTGCTTTAGGACAGAGACAGAGATCGAGGCCGCGGAAATGCGAAAGATTAAGTGCAATGACGAAGTGATTGTGATCGCCGGCAAGGACAAGGGAAAGCGTGGTACGGTTTCTCGCCTGGTGGGAGATGACAAGGTGATTGTCGCTGGCGTGAATCTGGTGAAGCGTCACACTAAGCCGAACCCGAATATCGGACAGGCTGGCGGGATTGTCGAGAAGGAAGCGGCGATTGCGATTTCCAATATCGCCATATTCAACCCCGAGTCCAGCAGGGCGGATCGCGTAGGGTTCAGGATTGAGGAAGACGGCAAGAAGTCGCGCATTTTCAAGTCCACCAACAAAGCAATTGATTAACGAATAATTCAGGTTGCCCAAATGGCTCAGTTGAAACAGTTTTACAAGAATGAAGTGATTCCTGCCCTGACTAAGCAGTTTGGGTATGACAATCCGATGCGTGTTCCGAAGATCACCAAGGTGGTTCTGAACATGGGCGTTGGCGAAGCGATCGGCGACAAGAAGGTGCTGGAGAACGCTGCCAATGAACTGGCTTTGATCGCCGGTCAGAAGGTTGTCATCACCAAGGCACGCAAGTCCATCGCAGGTTTCAAGATTCGCGCTGGCTGGCCAATTGGCTGCAAGGTGACTCTTCGCGGCGAACGCATGTACGAATTCCTCGAGCGTCTTGTGGGTGTTGCCATTCCGCGAATTCGTGACTTCCGCGGTCTGAGCCCGAAAGCGTTTGACGGTCGCGGCAACTACGCGATGGGTGTGACCGAGCAGATCATTTTCCCGGAAATCGACTACGACAAGATCGAGAAGTTGCGTGGTCTCGATATCACCATTACAACGACAGCCCGCACCGATGAAGAAGGTCGCGCGTTGCTCACGGCCCTGCGCTTCCCGTTCAAGGGCACTGTGGCAAAACCGGATACCAAGGAGTCCTGAGATGGCGAAGAAATCGATTCTCGCTCGTGAAAAGAAGCGTGCGGATACCGTTGCCAAGTTTGCTGCCAAGCGCGCTGCAATCAAGGCGATCCTGAGCGACGTCAACGCAAGTGACGACGACAAGTGGGCAGCTCAGATCAAGCTGCAGAAGATGCCGCGCGATGCCAGCCCGGTTCGTCAGCAGAATCGCTGCAGAATCACTGGTCGTCCCCATGGCGTGTACCGCAAGTTCGGCATGTGCCGTCACAAGCTGCGTGAAGCGGCGATGCGTGGCGATGTGCCAGGACTGACGAAGGCGAGCTGGTAAAGCGGAGTAGAAAATTATGAGTATGTCCGACCCGATTGCAGATTTGTTGACCCGGATCAGAAACGCCCAGATGGCGAAGCTGCCGAAGATCGTTTGTCCTTCTTCCAAGAGCAAGGTGGCCATCTGCCGCGTGCTGCAGGACGAAGGCTATATCGCGGGTTTCTCTGTGGTGGAAGAAAACAATAAAGCCGTTCTGACAGTGGACCTCAAGTATTACCAGGGGCGTCCAGTGATTGAAGAGATCAAGCGCGAAAGCAAGCCCGGCCTGCGAATCTATCGCGGCAAGAATGACCTGCCGAAGAATCGTGGCGGCCTTGGCATCGCCATCGTGTCGACCCACAAGGGCCTGATGACAGACAAGCAGGCGAGAGAAGCAGGTGTGGGCGGCGAAGTGCTGTGCACAGTATTCTAAACGAACATTCTGTTATCAAGAAAGTAGAGCAAGAATATGTCCAGAGTAGCGAATAACCCGGTTCAATTGCCCAAGGGGGTTGAGGCGACTTTCAACGAGTCCAGCATCTCCGTGAAGGGCGGCAAAGGCGTTCTTGAGCTGGCATTGCACAGTGCTGTTCAGATTTCCAGAGACGGTGACTCCCTGCGAGTTTCCGCCCGGAATGATTCCCGACAGGCCGATGCGCTGTCCGGTACGTTCCGTGCGCTGATCAGCAACATGGTGACTGGTGTGAGCCAGGGCTTTCAGAAGAAGTTGCAACTCCAGGGCGTAGGTTATCGTGCCAAGGCTCAGGGCGACGTGCTGAATATTTCGGTAGGGTTTTCTCACCCCGTCGATTTTGTGGTGCCTAAGGGCGTTACGGCGGAAACGCCGACGCCTACAGAGATTGTGCTGTCCGGCGCAGACAAGCAGTTGGTAGGCGAAGTTGCGGCCAAAATACGCGAGTTCCGTCCGCCCGAGCCTTACAAAGGCAAAGGCATTCGTTACCTCGATGAGAACGTTTACAGGAAAGAAGCTAAGAAGAAATAAGGCTTGAGACTATGAATGTAAAGAAGCAGGCGCGACTCCGACGAGCGCGCAAGACCAGAGCAAAGATCAGTCAGCTGAATGTGAATCGTCTGTGTGTGTTCCGCACTCCGCGTCACATTTATGCGCAAATTATTTCTCCGAGCGGCGCTGAGGTATTGGCCAGCGCTTCTACCCTGGACAAGTCTCTGCGCGGGACAGCTACCGGGAATGTCGCGGCTGCCACGAAGATTGGCGCCATGATTGCGGAGCGAGCGAAAGCCGCGGGTGTCAGCAAGGTTGCGTTCGACCGGGCTGGCTACAACTACCATGGTCGAGTGAAGGCTCTGGCCGAAGCTGCTCGTGAAGGCGGACTTGAATTCTAAAGGTTGAGTGAGATATGGCATTTAAAGAAGACGCAAAGAAGAACGAGGAAGGTTTGCAGGAGAAGTTGATCCAGGTGAACCGCGTTGCCAAGGTAGTGAAGGGTGGTCGCATCTTCAGCTTCACGGCACTGACTGCTGTGGGCGATGGCAACGGCCGTGTTGGCTTCGGTCGTGGCAAGGCACGTGAAGTGCCGCTGGCTATCCAGAAGGCAATGGAAGCGGCTCGTCGCAACATGATTACTGTGTCTCTTGATGGCCACACACTCGAGTACCCCGTGAAGTCCAGCCATGGCGCTTCCAAGGTCTACATGCAGCCTGCTTCCGAAGGTACTGGGCTGATTGCTGGTGGCGCGATGCGTGCCATCATGGAACTGGCGGGTGTACAGAACGTGCTGGCCAAGTGCTACGGCTCCACCAACCCCGTGAACGTTGTGTATGCAACGTTCAAGGGTCTGAAAAACATGCGCGCGCCTGAGTCAATCGCGGCCAAGCGTGGCAAAACTCTCGAAGAGATACTGGGTTAACGGTTATGGCATCGAAAAACATCAAAGTGACCCTGGTCCGCAGCTTGATCGGGACCATGGAAAGACACCGTCAGTGCGTCAAGGCACTGGGTCTGCGTCATATGCACCACACCGTCGAAGTTCTGGATACTCCGGCAAACCGTGGTTTGATCACGAAGATCCGCTATATGTTGTCTGTCGAAGGCGAGGAGTAAGTCATGCATCTTAATTCATTGAGCCCGGCGCCTGGCAGCACCAAGCCGCGCCGTCGCGTTGGTCGCGGTATCGGCAGCGGCCTTGGCAAGACTTGCGGTAGCGGCCACAAGGGTCAGAAGGCCCGCAGTGGTGGCGGTGTGCGCCCAGGCTTTGAAGGCGGTCAGATGCCGTTGCAGCGTCGTCTGCCGAAATACGGCTTCACCTCCCGCATTGGTCGTATCACTGCTGAAGTGCGCACCAGCGAACTGGCGAACCTCACTGCAGAGGTGATTGATCTGGAAGCGCTGCGTGCTGCCAACCTTATCACTGCCAGCATCCGTCGCGTCAAGGTGATGCTGTCCGGCGACGTCACCAAGGCTCTCACCTTGAAGGGGCTTAAGGTCACTGCAGGCGCCCGTTCCGCGATCGAAGCCGCGGGTGGCAAGGTCATTGAAGTCGTGGTCGTTCACAACGTCGGCAAGAACGGGAAGAAGCTTCCAAAAAAAGCTGGCGCCAAGGACTAAGTAGATCTCAATGGCGATCAAACCGACTATCAATCCCGACAAGATTGGCGCAGGACTCGGCGAGCTGAAGGCTCGCCTCCTGTTCTTGCTGTTCGCGTTGTTTGTATACCGTGTTGGGACGCACATTCCCGTGCCCGGGATTGACCCTAACCAGCTGACGAATCTGTTCAATCAGAACGAGGGGACCTTCCTCGGCCTGTTCAACATGTTCTCCGGTGGAGCTCTTGAACGCATGAGCATCGTGGCGCTCGGCATCATGCCGTACATCTCCGCCTCGATCATCATGCAGCTGTTGACGGCGGTCAGCCCGCAGCTGGAGCAACTCAAGAAGGAAGGCGAGTCGGGCCGTCGCAAGATCACGCAATACACACGCTACGGTTCGCTGGTACTCGCCACCGTGCAGGGCACAGGCATGACCGTTGGTCTGCTCGCGCCAATGGCCTACAATCCGGGCATGGGCTTCACGTTGACCGCGATCATCTCGCTGGTGACAGGAGCCATGTTCATGATGTGGCTCGGTGAGCAGATTACCGAGCGTGGTGTCGGAAACGGTATTTCAATGCTTATTTTCGCCGGCATCGTGGCGGGTTTGCCAGGCGCCATAGGCAACTCACTCACGCAGGCGTATGAGGGTCAGATCAGCGGTCTCTTGCTGTTCGTGGTTGGTATCATTGCCGTGGTGGTGATCGCCGCGATCGTGTTCATCGAGCGTGGTCAGAGACGTATAGCGGTGCATTACGCCAAACGCCAGCAAGGCAATCGCATGTACGCCGCGCAGTCCAGCCATCTGCCCTTGAAGGTGAACATGGCGGGCGTCATCCCGGCGATCTTCGCGAGCAGCATCCTGCTGTTCCCGGCATCGTTGGGGCAGTGGTTTGGACAGTCTGATGGGGCTGAGTGGTTGCAGGATCTGGCGTTGATGATCGGGCCGGGTCAGCCGCTGTACATCATCATCTTTAGTGCCATGGTCGTGTTCTTCTGCTTCTTCTATACCGCCCTGGTGTTCAATCCGAAGGACGTGGCAGAGAATCTGAAGCGCTCTGGCGCCTTCATCCCGGGGATCCGACCGGGTGAGCAGACCGCCAAGTACATCGATCTCGTGCTGACCAGGCTGACCACGTTTGGTGCTGTCTACATCACCATCGTGTGTCTGATGCCGAACTTCTTCCAGATGATGGCGAATGTGCCTTTCAACCTGGGTGGAACGGCGATGTTGATCGTCGTGGTTGTCAGTATGGATTTCATGTCCCAGGTACAGTCGCATTTGATGTCTCATCAGTACGATTCGCTGATGAAGAAGTCAAACCTGGGCAGTTTCGGCCGCGGAGGCCTTTGATTCACAGGTCTTTCTGCGGGGTTGTCCGCAGTGAGCCGGATTCTCGATCGAGAGGGAGTAGTTGAAGTGAAAGTCAGAGCATCAGTCAAAAAAGTATGTCGCAAGTGCAAGGTGATCAAGCGCAATGGCGTGGTTCGAGTGATCTGTTCATCCGAGCCGCGACACAAGCAGCGTCAGGGCTGAAGTCGTTTGGTTGATTTTTCAGTGGTCAGAGTATATTCTTTGCCGCCCGTAATTTTGGCCCTGAGCAATTTGGGCGCGTACGTAAAAATCTAAAGTGGAGTAAAAATATGGCACGTATTGCAGGTGTCAACATACCGGATAACAAGCATATTGTGATTTCCCTTGGCTACGTCTTCGGAATCGGTGCTACCAGGGCGAAACTCATTTGTGCAAAAGCTGGTATTGCTCCGCACACCAAGACAAGCGCGCTTACTCCCGAGCAGCTGGACACCGTCCGCGCTGAGGTGGGCAAGTTCACCGTCGAAGGCGATCTGCGTCGCGAGCTTTCCATGGCAATCAAGCGTCTGATGGACCTGGGTTGTTTCCGTGGCATTCGTCACCGTCGTTCCTTGCCGGTCCGAGGCCAGCGTACGAAGACCAATGCGCGTACTCGCAAGGGCCCTCGCAAGCCAATTCGCAAGTAAGCAGACAACGAGCAGCCTTCCGGCCCGTATGTGAAGAGTCGGCGTAGAGCAAGGCGATAGAAGCAGTCATTTGAATCAGGAATAAATTATGGCCAAGCCAGCAGCAGCGAAAGCAGTGAAGAAGAAAGCCCGCAAAGCGGTGGTGGATGGAATTGCATTCATCCACGCTTCCTTCAACAACACCATCGTCACCATCACGGATCGTCAGGGCAATGCATTGAGCTGGGCGACCTCCGGTGGTTCCGGCTTTCGCGGCTCCCGCAAAAGCACCCCGTTTGCTGCCCAGGTAGCGGCGGAGCGTGCCGGCAAGGCAGCAATCGAGCTGTATGGTCTCAAGAATCTGGACGTGAAGGTCAATGGCCCCGGCCCGGGCCGCGAGTCCGCCGTGCGTGCACTCAATGGCTGCGGTCTGAAGGTAAGCAATATCACTGACGTAACGCCGATGCCTCACAACGGCTGCCGTCCGCCCAAGAAGAGACGTGTGTAAGCCTGCACTGTCAGTTTGTCATCACGTTGATCAGGTTCATGAAATTTAGTGGCTTATCTCCAACAGATAAGAACATAGGAGACAATATATGGCCCGTTACTTAGGCCCCAAGTGCAAGCTGGCTCGTCGCGAAGGAACAGATCTGTTTCTGAAGAGCGGTGTGCGTCCGTTGGACAGCAAGTGCAAGACTGAGAATGCTCCCGGACAGCACGGCATCCGCAAGGGCAGACTGTCAGACTACGGCGTTCAGCTGCGTGAGAAGCAGAAGATCCGTCGCATCTACGGCGTGCTCGAGAAGCAGTTCAGCGGCTACTACAAGGAAGCTGCGCGCATGAAGGGCGCGACAGGCGAGAACCTTCTGCAGTTGCTCGAGTCTCGACTGGACAACGTTGTCTACCGCATGGGTTTTGGTTCAACACGTGCCGAGTCCCGACAGCTCGTCACTCACAAGTCGATTCTTGTGAATGGCGACATCATCAACATCCCCTCGTATCAAGTGTCACCCGGTGATGTCATTTCCGTGCGTTCCAAGGCGAAGGAGCAGCTGCGCATCAAGGCCGCTCTCGAGCTGGCCGCCCAGCGCAGCCCGTCCGAATGGATCCATGTGAACACCGACAAACTGGAAGGCCAGTTCAGCCGCAAGCCTGATCGCGCCGACCTTTCTGCTGACATTAACGAAAACTTGATAGTTGAGCTTTACTCCAAGTAGTAAGGACACTAATAGCGAAGGGTGATTCCATGCAGATTTCATTGTCGGATTTTTTGACACCGCAGTTGATCAAGGTTGAAGAGTTTGATCGCTTCCATTCCAAGGTGGTGCTCGAGCCTCTTGAACGTGGCTTCGGTCACACGCTGGGCAACGCGCTGAGAAGAATTCTGCTGTCTTCCATGCCGGGCGCCGCCATCGAAGAGGTGGAGATTGATGGTGTGGTGCACGAGTACAGCACCATCGAAGGTGTTCAGGAAGACGTCATCGAGATCCTGCTGAACCTCAAGGGTGTGGCAGTGATCCTTAATGGCCAGGACGAGGCTGTTCTGACGCTGAGCGCCAAGGGTGCCGGGGTGGTGCGCGCGGGTGACATCGTGGTGGGTCACGATGTCGAGATCGTCAACCCCGAGCACGTGATAGCCAACCTGAACGACAGCGGTGAGTTGAAGATGCGTCTGACCGTGCGCAAAGGGCGCGGTTATGCGCCGGCGGATTCTCGTGTCTCCAACGACGACGAGACCCGCGCGGTAGGTCGACTGTTCCTGGATGCCTCTTACACTCCGGTGAGCACTGTGTCCTACTCCGTGGAAAGCACACGTGTGGAGCAGCGGACCGACCTTGACAAGCTGATCATCGATCTGCGCACCAACGGCACGATTGATCCGGAAGAAGCCATTCGCCGTGCTGCCACCATTCTGCAGCACCAGCTCGCGGTGTTCGTGGACCTGCAAAGCCAGGTGGCCAATGCACCGGAAGAGCCGGAAGACGAGATCGACCCGATTCTGTTACGTCCGGTGGATGACCTGGAGCTGACTGTACGCTCCGCGAACTGTCTGAAGGCCGAAGATATCTACTACATCGGTGACCTGATTCAGCGTACGGAAGTTGAACTTCTCAAGACGCCGAACCTGGGCAAGAAGTCCCTGACAGAGATCAAGGACGTGCTTGCAACCCGTGGCTTGTCCCTTGGTCTGCGTCTGGAGAACTGGCCACCCGCCAGTCTGCGTTCCGACGACCGTAATTAAATCGAGATTTTCAACACAGAGTGACCAAGTGCCGTCGGGCGCTAAGGTAAGAATAGGAATCAGAAGCTATGCGTCATCGTAAAAGTGGCCGTCAACTCAGCCGTAATGCATCACACCGTCATGCGATGCTGCGCAACATGACTGTTTCGCTGGTTGAACACGAGATCATCAAGACAACCCTGATCAAGGCGAAAGAGCTGCGCATGGTCGCAGAGCCGCTGATCACGCTTGCCAAGAATGACTGCGTGGCGAATCGTCGTCTGGCCTTCAATCGTCTGCGTGACAAGGCGGCGGTAGGCAAGCTCTTCACCGCGCTTGGTCCCCGTTACAACGAGCGTCCTGGTGGCTATATCCGCATCCTGAAGTGCGGCATGCGTCCCGGTGACAACGCCGTGATGGCCTATGTCGAGCTGGTGGATCGCCCAGGTGCTGCCGGGGCTGATTCAGAAGACTGACAGTCGCCTTCGCAATCCTCCACAAAGCCGGGTCTGACTCGGCTTTGTCGTTTCTGGGAGTTCAGAATGATGCAGCCGTTTCATCCTCCACAGCGAACACTGATGGGGCCTGGCCCCTCCGATGTGAACCCCCGCATCCTGCAGGCCATGAGTCGCCCGACCATCGGTCATCTCGATCCGAGCTTCATCCAGCTGATGGATGAAATCAAATCCCTGCTCCAGTTCGCCTTCAAGACGGCCAACGCATTGACTCTGCCCGTGTCCGCGCCTGGCTCGGCGGGCATGGAAGCCGTGTTCGTGAATTTGCTGGAGCCAGGTGACAAGGCGATCGTCTGCCAGAACGGCGTCTTTGGCAGCCGGATGAAGGAGAACGTCGAGCGCTGCGGTGCCACGGCGGTTGTGGTGCAGGACCAGTGGGGGGAGCCCGTCGACCCGGCCAAGGTGGAGAAGGTACTGGCGGAGCATCCAGACGCCCGTCTGTTGGCCTTCGTGCATGCCGAGACGTCCACGGGCGTTCGCAGCGATGCGCAGACACTCGCTGCGCTGGCTGCGCGGCAGGGAGTGCTGTCAGTGGTGGATGCCGTCACTTCCCTTGTAGGCATTGCCGTCGAGACTGATCTCTGGGGCATCGATGCCGTGTATTCCGGCTCCCAGAAATGTCTGTCGTGCGCGCCGGGTTTGTCGCCTGTCAGCTTCAGCCCGCGCGCCGTGGAGCGCATCCGCTCGCGCAGGACGAAAGTGCAGAGCTGGTTCCTGGACATGAATCTGATCATGGATTACTGGGGCAGCGGTGCGCGGCGCAGCTATCACCACACGGCCCCCGTGAACGCGCTCTATGGCCTGCATGAAGCGCTGTGCATTCTTGCCGAAGAGGGGCTGGACGCCGCATGGCAGCGTCATCGCCTGCACCACGAGGCGCTGGTTTGCGGTCTTGAGGCCATGGGACTGGCGCTTCACGTGGCTCCCGACTGTAGACTCCCGCAGCTCAACGCTGTGATCATCCCGGAGGGCGTCGAAGACGCCGGCGTTCGCGCGAGCCTGTTGCGTGATCATGGACTGGAGATTGGCGCCGGGCTTGGTGTCCTGGCCGGAAAGATCTGGCGCATCGGCTTGATGGGCCACGCCTGCAACACGCGCAACGTGCTGTTCTGTCTTGCCGCGCTCGAGGATGCCCTGGCCAGGACCGGAGCCTCGATACTACGTGGGCAGGCATTGGCAGCCGCTCACGGGCGTTATGCGCGAGCCTGACCGCGACCGTCGCGTCAGCTTTCCGTGCCGGATTTGCCGGGGAACAGACTGAAGTAGAGCAATGGCCACAGGCCCGCGTGCACCATCACGTCAGCAGTATTGAAGATGTAGTGCCAGAAGGGGATGTGCTGCACGTTGATGAAGTCGACGACACTGCCGTAGAACAGTCGGTCCAGCACATTGCTGGCGCCGCCTCCGACCACGAAGCCGAAGCAGATGTACTCATGCGGCTCGATGCTGCGGCCTCGCCACAGGTACACCACCAGCGCGCTGACGAGCAGCAGGCTGAGCAGGCCAAAGATCCAGCCATGGCCCTGGAACATGCCGAACACACCCCCCATGTTGCGAATGTGCGTGAAGTGAATGAACGTGTTCCACTCCAGACTGCTGCCCAGAGGTATGCGGGAATTGACCAGGTAGCTGCCGGTCTGCGCCAGGATCAGGACGCTCAAGGCGATCAGAGAAAAACGCAGCATGTGGCGGGACTTGGGCAAGGGACACCTGGCGGGCTTGGCTCGATTCGGGCGGGCAGAATACCACAGGCCGACAGCGTCAGGCACAGAGCAAAAAGCCGCGCGCAATGGCGGCACAGGAGCAGGCGGAGACACGATGGCACAACAGCGGTCAGCGCAGGGCAATGGCAGGCGCCGCCTGATTGCGGCGTCCTATCTGTTCATGAAGCGGGGGGAGCGACACCTGCCGCCCATCGTGCGCGGACTGCTGGGAATCCTGCTGATTCTGGCAGGAATGCTGGGGTTTCTGCCGGTGCTGGGGTTCTGGATGATCCCGCTGGGAGTGGCCCTGCTGGCCACCGACATCCCAGCGCTTCGGCTGTGGTTCATCAAACGCTTGAACCACATCCGCAAGCGGAGCAGACGTCAGCGTGGTCAGTGATCAGTGCAGCTCAGCGAACAGGGCGCGCAGACGATTGGCGTTCTTGCCGATGTCGCTGCCCCCGACGCGAGACTTTGAACGCGCCTGCAGCACAGTGCCCTGCGGCGTTTCACTGATCAGCACGATCACGTCATCCTTGAAGCGGAACCAGAAGGTGGTATCTGTCGCCTCGATGCGGCCGTCCGCCAGGTTCTGATCCACGAGTTCCCAGCCCAGCGTCTCGACCGCGGCCAGCACGCGATTGAACACTTCTTCCTTCGACTCGGTGAAGACCTGCGGCACGATGTCCGGATAGGCCTGCTTCTGCGCGGCAGCCATGCGGGTGGCGTCCCAGTTGGGCTGGTCGCCATAGATCACTGAGTTCGGGGAATTGGCACGCAGCGGCGCCACTGCGACGAACTGCGGCGGGTTGTCGGTGTCTGTGGTGATGTCGTGAATCGGCGGTGTGCCTTCCGGCGCACGGTAGGATTCGGGCACGACATAGGCCAGGGCGCAGGCCACACAGCCAGCAGCGGCCAGCGTGGTCAGTCGCTGCGTCTTCTCCGGCACCAGCTTGCGGGTGCCGACGAAGATGCCGATGCTGACGACCAGGGTGATCCAGGCCGCCCAGTCAGCGCTGGCATTGACGAAGCGCAGCATGTTGAAGCCGGCGCGGAAGTCCCACAGGCCGATCCAGACGCCCAGGGAGGCGGCGAGGGCATAGGCGCCCAGGCCAAGGCCGACGGCGAGGCTGGCCCAGGCCGCCACGACGAGCGCCTTGCCGGCGGGGGTTGCAGTGCTTGATACGGAAGAGTTGTTGTCGCTCATGGGGAGTTCCTGTCTTGTTGTAGGCGGGCGTCTGATTCGCGCCAGTGTTTGTGCCAGCGGCAATGTCGCGCAACCGCTGCCGGCTTGCAAGTCATTCCAGCCTGCTGCGCGTTCGCCGTACGGCATCCTGCCATATCGCGTAACGCTGATCGCGCCAGGTCTTGTTCCTTTGTTCCGTGAAAGACCGCTGCAACTGCCAGTGTTGCGCAATGTCCTCGAGGGATTGGTGAATCCCGCACTGCAGCGCCGCGAGCCAGGCTACGCCGAGCGCGGTGGTCTCGGTGATGACGGGGCGATCGACCCGGCAGCCCAGCAGATCGGCCAGGTTCTGCAGCACATAGTCATTGCGCGCCATGCCGCCATCCACACGCAGGGTCTGTGGCCGCACGCCATCGGCCGCCATGGCCTCCTGCAGGTCCCGCGTCTGGTAGCAGACCGACAACAGCGCCGCGCTGACCAGCTCCTGTATGCCCGTGTCCCGGCTCAGGCCGAAGATCGCCCCGCGCGCGTCGGCGTCCCAGTAGGGGGCGCCAAGCCCGGTGAAGGCCGGCACGAACATGATCGAGGAGTCGGCAGGGGCCTGCCGAGCCAGGGCCTCGGTGTCCGCCGCATCCTTGAACAGATGCAGGCCGTCCCGCAACCACTGCATCGTCGCTCCCGCCATGAAGATGCTGCCTTCGAGAGCATAGGTGACCTTGCCCTGAAGCCTCCAGGCCACGGTGCTCAACAGGCGGTTCTGCGATGTGAGCGCCTTGTCGCCCGTGTTGAGAAGCAGGAAGCACCCCGTGCCATAGGTGCTCTTGGCCATGCCCGGTGCGAAGCAGCACTGGCCGAAGGCGGCTGCCTGCTGATCGCCGGCAATGCCCCCGATGGGCACGGCGGCGCCGAGGACATCGGGGGCCGTTGTGCCGAAGTCGGCAGCGCTGTCGAGCACCTCGGGCAGCAGACTGGCGGGAATGTCAAAGAGCGCCAGGAGTTCGTCGTCCCAGCGTTGCTCGTGGATATTGAAAAGCAGGGTGCGCGAGGCATTGCTGGCATCGGTGCGGTGACTGCGACCGCCGGTCAGGCGCCAGAGCAGGAAGGTGTCGACGGTGCCGAAGGCCAGTTCACCCCGTTGCGCCTGCTCGCGCGCACCCGGCACATGGTCGAGCAGCCAGCGGATCTTGCTGGCCGAGAAGTAGGCGTCCAGCAGCAGACCGGTCCGGGATTGAATGAGGTCCGCCTGGCCGCGTGCCTCCAACTGCTCGCCGATCTGATGGCACAACGCGCTCGTGCGGCGGTCCTGCCACACAATGGCGCGATGAATGGGCACGCCGGTGCGCCGGTGCCACAGCAGCGTGGTCTCGCGCTGATTGGTGATGCCGATGGAGGCCAGCCTGCTCGCATCGATGCCAGCCTGGCGCAAGGCTTCGCGCGCGCTGCGCAGCGAGCTCTGCCACAGATCTTCCGGCTCGTGCTCCACCCAGCCGTCCTGCGGAAAATGCTGTGTGAATTCCTCCTGACCCATGCCGAGTCGGTTGCCCTGGGCGTCGAAGACGATGGCGCGACTGCTGGTGGTGCCTTGATCGAAAGCGAGAATGTAGTGGTTCATCACAGAGTGTTCCGGGTTCGAGCAGGCCACAGGCGCGCGGCTTGCGTATCATAGGCAGACACCCTTGGGGGCCTGCATGTGAGGCAATACTAACGCCATGATTCCAGATTCCACAATTCACGACCTGCTGATCATCGGCGGTGGTGTCAACGGGGCCGGTATCGCTGCCGATGCTGCAGGACGCGGGCTCGATGTCCTGCTGTGCGAGCAGAACGATCTGGCTTCCGGCACTTCGTCCGCCAGCACCAAGCTCATCCACGGCGGTCTGCGCTATCTGGAGAACTACGAGTTCCGGCTGGTGCGCGAGGCGCTGGCCGAGCGTGAAGTGCTGCTGCGCAATGCCCCGCACATCATCACGCCGATGCGCTTCCAGTTGCCCCATCGCCCGCATCTGCGGCCGCGCTGGATGATTCAGGCCGGACTGTTCTTGTATGACTCTCTCAGTCGGCGTGTCACGCTGCCGGCCTCCCGTCGTCTGCACTTCGGCGCGGACAGTCCCTTGGTGGAAAGTCTGACGGACGGCTTCGAATACGCCGACGCCTGGGTCGATGACGCCCGCCTCGTGGTGCTGCTGGCCATGCTGGCACGTGAGAAGGGGGCCAGCGTGCGGGTGCGGACCCGTGTGGTGCAGGCACAGGAGGAGCAAGGGCTCTGGCAGGTCACGCTGGAGAACGCGCTCACGGGCGAGCGACAGCAGGTGCGTACCCGCGCTCTGGTCAATGCCACCGGTCCCTGGGTGGAGCAGGTCGGGCATGCCGTGCTGCCGGGGCGACGCGCCGAGCGAGTCCGTCTGGTGAAGGGCTGTCACATCGTGGTGCCGCGGCTGCATCCTGGCGAGCAGGCCTTCCTGCTGCAGAATGCCGATGGGCGCGTGGTGTTCGTGATTCCCTACGAAAGGGATTTCTCCCTCATCGGCACCACCGATGAAGACTTCACGGGCGACCCTGCCGACGCGCGGATTTCAGCTGCCGAGATCGACTACCTCGTGACCATCAGCAACGAGTGCTTCCGGCGCAGGATCACGGCCGCCGATGTGCTGCATGACTTCGCCGGCGTGCGGCCGCTGCTGGCCAGCGACGAGTCGAATGCCTCCAAGGTGTCCCGTGACTACACCCTCACCCTCGAGCGTCGAGGCGCACCCTTGTTGACGGTGCACGGAGGCAAGATCACCACATACCGTCGTCTGGCCGAGAGCGCCATGGACAGGCTGCGGACGGTGTTCCCGACCCTGCCCGGCCCGTGGACCGCCACGGCCGCCTTGCCGGGGGGAGACTTCAGCAATCGCGAGGCTCTGCGCCGTGAGCTGCAGCAGGACTTTCCCTGGATGCCGCCGGACCTGCTCGAACGCTGGCTGGGACATTACGGCACCCGCACCCGTGTGCTGCTCGACAACGCGCGCTGCATGGCGGATCTGGGGGAGGACTTCGGTGCCGGTCTGCACGCGCGCGAAGTGGCCTATCTGCAGGAGCAGGAATGGGCGCTGACGACTCAGGACATTCTATGGCGCCGCAGCAAGCTGGGATTGCGTTTCACGCCGGCACAGCGAACGCGCCTGGACGCGTGGCTGCAGGGACCTCGTGAGTGATCACAGGCCGGACTTCTTGCTGCTGTACATGGCCGTATCGGCATGGTGCAGCAAGGTTTCCAGGCTGTTGCCATCGTCCGGATAGACAGCAATGCCGATGCTGGGCGGGCAGACCAGTGACAGTTCCCCCAGACGATCCATCCTCGACGAGCCTGGCGTGTAGATACTCATTCTCGACAACCAGGCGTTTTTACTCCAGCTCGTAGGCGCCCAGGATACGGGCGTGTTTCCTTGGGCCGCGCTAAGCCGCCGCCATCTGGTGGGCGCTCCGCTCGCGTGGTGCACGAAGTCGAATCGTTTGCGCATCAGCGTTGACAATTCTAACCGCGAACAGGGGATGAGCTGGCTTGAAATGCGCCCGCAAACCGGTAAGCATGAGCCATGCCCGAGGGGGCGTCCCAATGATCAGAGGAGTCGTCGACGTGAACTACAAAGCCCTTGCACTGCTGACCGCATGGAGTCTTTCCCCCGCCAGCGCGCTGGCACAGAGCAGCGTCCCCACCCTGCAGGGCACCTGGAAATATCTGCGCAATTTCACCTTCGTGCAGGTGGACGTGAACAATCGTGTCTACCAGTGCCGCATCATGCCCGATCTGCATGTCGTGTTTTCCACTGGACAGGTCGGGGAGGGCGGTGCCATCGAATGGGCGCCCGTGCGTTTCTTCAGTCTTTACGGCAAGGAGTTCGTGCCGTCGGGAATAGATTGGGGGATTGGCACGATCGAGCTCCGCAATCGGGTGATGTTTCTGACAGCGGCCACGCCTTCGGGAACGGGCATTGAACGTCTGGAATTCGACAAGGTGCCGGAGCTCCCAGTCATGTGCACGCATTATCTTGCCACGGCATTCGAGTAAAAAAATCCGGGGCGGCCTCTTGCTTGGCGCGCCCCGGCAAAAGTACCGGACTTACGTGACGTGACTCACGCGGCCGGTCGCCGTACAGAGCTGAAAATGTCCACGAAACTCGGGATGCGTTCGATGTGGATGGGGATGTGCAGACGTCTTGCGACGTCGCTGGCGGAGATCAGTCCGCGAATCTGCCTGCCGCTGCGATCCACCACGAGGCAGTGCTGCTGACCCTGCTTCTGCAGGGCCTTGATCACATCACCGATGCTGGCGCACTCCAGATCATTCAGACTCAGTGCCATGATGCGCTCCTTGGGCTGCATCAGATCCGACACCAGGATCTCGTGACACAGGCTGCCTGCGGCTACGCGCTGCATGAAGTGCTGCTCGTCGAGATCGTCCAGGCTGATGGTGCCGAGGAATTCATTGGCGGCATCCACCACCAGTTTCATCTTCACGTGCGCCTTGCGCATCTGCGCCTCGACATCGATTGCCGGCAGCGACCCGTCGATGGTCAGCGGCAGATGCTTCTTGAAATCGGTGAAGATATCGAGCGCAGAGGAGTGTGTGGTGAGCTCATGGAACTCTTCCGGTTGTACCAGATGGGCGATGTCACTTACGGAAAACAAGGGAATGCTGTGCATGGTCGTGCTCCTGCAATCTGTGTTGCTACCGATTCGGGAAACCATGTGCCGACACACGCTGCGCAAGACATCTGGCGCAGGCAGACAGGTGGCATGCCGAAAGGCATGCGCGGGCACGAGGTTCGTCGTTGTGCCAGGTCAGACAGCGAGGGAGCGTGGTGGGTCGCGGATATTTGGAACGGAAGGGCGATAATAGGGGTGTTCGATCACCTCGACATACAGTGCGACGCCCGCCATGGGGGGCAGGTGGAACACAAGCTCGACGGGAACCACTACTGGGTCATCGTGGCGGGGATTGGAAGAGACGAAATCATCCTGCAGCTCGGTGACCGACGAGACCGACGGGTCATCGTAGGCTTCCAGCGGGCCGGGTACGCTCACGTACAGGGCCAGCAGCAGCGCGGTGATCAATGGCAGAACGTGCTTCACGTCGTCTGTTCCATGAGGTTTCCTGGGAGTCATCGCGTCAGGACATCGGTGTGCCAGACTGTGACATGGCCCCATTCTAGACCTGTTGATTGGCTTGTCAAAGCCGGCATGGAAATTTCTTTCAGTCTGATTTTCACAGCACCCCCGCAGGGGCGGCAAAATTGTATTAGGGCAGGAGGTGGTTTATCCTCCGTTTCCAAATTTTCCCATCCAATCAAACGATTGACGTGATTCATCGACACAGGGACACTCTCGGCACCCACCATGAGCAAGAAATACAATCCCGCGGCCATCGAGCCTGCATGGCAGCAATACTGGGACACGCACAACACCTTCAGCGTGTCGAATGCGGATTTCAGCAAACCCAAGTACTACGTGCTGGACATGTTTCCCTATCCGTCCGGCTCGGGTCTGCATGTCGGACACCCCGAAGGCTACACGGCCACGGACATCATCACGCGCTACAAGCGCATGAACGGCTTCAATGTGCTGCATCCGATGGGCTGGGACGCTTTCGGTCTTCCCGCTGAACGGGCGGCCATCCGCGAGGGGCGGCATCCCGCCATCATCACTCAGGAGAACATCGGGAATTTCCGCGGGCAGATCAAGCGCCTGGGTCTCTCCTATGACTGGAAGCGCGAGATCGACACCAGCAAGGTGGATTACTACCGCTGGACTCAGTGGATATTCCTCAAGCTCCACGAGAAGGGCCTGGCCTATCTCGCCGAGGTGCCGGTGAACTGGTGCCCGGCGCAGGGCACGGTGCTCGCCAACGAAGAGGTGCAGGACGGCCGTTACGTCGAGACGGGTGATCCGGTCGAACGACGCATGATGCGCCAGTGGATGCTGCGCATCACGGCCTATGCCGAGCGCCTGCTCACTGATCTGGACGAGCTGGACTGGCCGGCCGGCATCATCGAAATGCAGCGGCAGTGGATCGGCAAGTCGGTGGGGGCGCGGGTGCGCTTCGCCCTGCAGGGCGCTGAGGGCGAGTTCGAGGTCTTCACCACGCGGCCCGATACGCTGTTCGGTGCCACCTTCTGCGTGCTGGCGCCGGAACATCCGCTGGTGGCACGCGTCACCTCTGCCGCGCAGGCAGAGGCCGTGGCTGCCTATGTGCAGCGCGTGAAGAACATCAGCGATCTGGATCGCGAGACCTCCGCCGCGAAGGAGAAGACTGGCGTCTTCACCGGCGGTCATGCCATCAACCCGGTCAACGATCAGCCCGTGCCCATCTGGATTGCGGATTACGTGAAGGCCGATTACGGCTCGGGTGCCATCATGGCGGTGCCCGGGCACGACGAGCGTGACTATGAATTCGCGCGCGCGTTCGGTCTGCCCATCCTGGAAGTGGTGCAGGGCGGCGATGTCAGCGTCGCCGCGTTCGCAGAGGAAGGCATTGCCGTGAACTCGGGCTTCCTCGATGGTCTGCCCACTACCGAGGCCAAGGCCAGAATGATCGCCTGGCTGGAAGAGAAGGGGCTGGGGCAAGGCGAGACCACCTACAAGTTGCGTGACTGGCTGTTCTCTCGCCAGCGTTACTGGGGCGAGCCCTTCCCCATCCTGCACAACCCGGCGACCGGCGAGATCCGTGCCGTGCCGGCGCAGGATCTGCCCATCACGCTGCCGGAGCTGGACGAGTACAAGCCCACGGCAGACGGCCAGCCGCCGCTGGCGCGCGCCGAGCAGTGGATGCAAGTGGCGCTGGACGGCGCCCAGTGGCTGCGCGAAACCAACACCATGCCGCAGTGGGCCGGCTCCTGCTGGTATTACCTGCGTTACATGGACCCGACCAACGAGCAGCTGCCCTTCTCTCCCGAGGCCGAGCAGTACTGGGGCCCGGTCGATCTTTACGTCGGCGGCGTCGAGCACGCGGTGCTGCACCTGCTCTATTCGCGTTTCTGGCATAAGGTGCTGTACGACTGCGGGCTGGTGTCCACGCGCGAGCCGTTCAAGAAGCTGTTCAATCAGGGCATGATCCTGGGCATCAGTCATCGCGACGAGAACGGCCGCTTCTACGCGCCCGGCGATGTGGAATACCGTGACGGCAAGCCCTTCGCCAAAGGCACGCAGACACCGTTGAACGCCCGCGAGGAGAAAATGTCGAAGTCGCGCCTCAACGTGGTCAATCCCGACGACGTGGTGGCGGAATACGGCGCCGATTCCCTGCGTCTGTACGAGATGTTCATGGGTCCGCTGGAAGCGGTCAAACCCTGGCAGACCAATGGCGTGAAGGGGGTCTACAACTTCCTCGACCGTGCCTGGTCGCTGTTGATCGACCCGGACACCGAGCAGCTTTCCTCGCTCATCACCGACGAGCCGGAGGCGAGCGCCAGCGACGAGCTGCGCCGCGAGATCAACATCACCGTGCACAAGGTGACGGCCGACATCGAGGGCATGCGCTTCAACACCTCCATCGCCAAGATGATGGAATTCGTCAATCTCGCGAAGAAGCAGGAGCGTCTGCCGCGCGCGATCGCCGAGAAGTTCGTGCTGGTTCTCTCGCCGTTCGCGCCGCACATCGCCGAGGAGCTGTGGAAGCGCCTGGGACACACGCAGACGCTGGCCTATCAGCCCTGGCCCAAGGCCGATCCGGACTGGCTGCAGTCCGACGATCTGACCATGACGGTGCACATCAACGGCAAGCGCCGCGCCGAGCTGCAGGTGGCGCGTTCCCTGACGCAGGCGCAGGTGGAAGAGATCGCGCGCAAGGCGCAAGGGGTCGCCGACAAGCTGGACGGCGTGAGCATCAAGAAAGTGATCTACGTCGCCGGCAAGCTGGTGAACTTCATCGTGTGACCCCTTCGCAGGGTGGCTTTCCCGCAATCCTTCGGAATCCGTCAGTGATTCCTCCGATTCGAGGAAGCCGCCCCGCGCGGCGGTGTGCTTAAATGCGGCCAGTTCTCCCTGACCCGGGCCCAAGTGCCGACGTTCGTAGCCCTTATGATGACTCGCCTTTTTCTCGCTTACCGCCTGCTGTTCGCTGTCTGTCTGGGCAGTGTTCTGTTCACCTCCTCCGCCTTGGCCCAGCGCGGCACTGACTTCGCCCTGCTGGATCAGAACGGGCGGTTTCATCAGCTGAGTCGTTACAATCAGACCGAAGCCGTGGTGCTCTATGTCCACACGCCGGGCGATGCCGTGTCCGCCGCCGGTCTCCCACTGCTGCAGGACCTGCAGCAGCGCTATTCCGAACAGGGCGTGGTGTTTTTCCTGCTGGAATCTTCGCGCACTGTCAGCCGCGAGGCTGCGGCGGCCGCGCTGCAGGAGCAGGGCCTGGACATGCCGATGCTGCTCGACACGGCACAGCTGGTGGCACGCTCCCTCGGCGTGAAGACAACCGCTGAAGTCTATCTGCTCGACCCGTCCTCGTTCGCCATCGTCTACCGTGGCCCGCTGGACAGCCGCGTCGCCGTGCCGGATGCCGATCCCCAGCTGCCCGTACCCTACCTCGAGAGCGCGCTCAAGGCGTCCCTGGCTGATGTCGAGCCCGACGCCACCGACAGCCTGCCCGAGGTGGCTGGCACGGCGCTGCGCTACGAGCACGTCGAGCGCTTCGGCGAACGCCAGATTTCCTATCAGGACGAGATCGTGCCCATCGTACAGCGCCGCTGCACCGTGTGCCATGTCGAGGACGGCCTGGCCCCCTGGGCGATGGTGAGTCATCGCATGATGCAGGGCTGGAGTCCCATGATCCGCGAGGTGCTGATCACGCGGCGCATGCCGCCCGGTCAGATCGACACCGACGTGGGTGAGTGGGGCGACATCCACACCATCACCGATGACGAGCTGATGACACTGGTACACTGGATCGACAGCGGCGCGCGCCGCGAAGGCGAGGATGATCCGCTGGCGACGCCTGCGACGCCTGCGCCGGCTGCGCCTGAGTGGGCGTTGGGCGAGCCGGATCTGGTGATCGAGGTGCCGGAAGAGGCGGTGCCGGCCACCGGCATGGTGGACTTCCTGATCAAGCGGGCCGATCTCGCGCTGCCTGAGGATCGCTGGGTGCAGGCCGTCGCCTACGACGTGGGCGAGCCCTCCGTGCTGCACAGCCTGCTGGTGCATGCAGTGGATCCGGCCATCAGCGACCGCAATCCGGCTGACCTGATCGACCCCGACAACGCCGACTTCATCAGCCTCTACGTGCCAGGTCGCCCGCAGGAAGTGTTTGCTGAGGATTCAGGCTATCTGCTGCGCGCCGACTGCGACCTTTCCTTCAAGTTGCGCTATGTGACCGGCGGACGCGAGCGCCTGGACCGCACGCGCATCGGTTTCTATTTCCGCGACACGCCGCCTCAGTACCAGGTGCGCAATGTGATCACGCTGAACGAGGATTTCACGATTGCGCCCGGGGTCGACAATCAGGTGGAGACTGCGGCGGCGCCCGCCTTCGCGCAGGAGGTGTTCGTGGAGAGTTTTGCGCCGCAGACCCACACGCGCGGCAAGAGCATGCGCATCAATGCCGAATTGCCCGATGGCAGTCTGCTGCCGCTGATCAATGTGGCGAACTACAACTTCAACTGGCAGATGAACTATCCGCTGCGCGAGCGTGTGGCGCTGCCGGCGGGCAGTCGCCTGGTGACCGAGACGGTGTACGACAATTCAGCGGCCAATCCGCACAATGTGGACCCGGAAGCGCAAGTCAACGTCGGCGTGACCACCTACGACGAGATTCTGCATCACTACGTGAGAGTGCTGGAGCAGCGCAGGCCCTGAGCCTGCCCTGCTCCCTCGGGGGCGGGCCTATTCCCAGTCGCGCAGCAGGATGCGCATGTCCCGGGTGTAGGGGATGGCGTAATCGTGGGACGCCAGGATGACGCTGTCCGCGGTGCGAATCAGCCGTGCCGTGACGAACACATTGTTCTCTCCCACCGCATAGGTGCCCACCAGTACCGCCTGGGCATCATGCTCAGTGCTGATCTCGCTGATCTCGCGGAACAGCAGAAACTCCCCCTGCGATGCGCTGATGTAGACACTGTCGCGCAACAGCATTTCCTTCACCGCATAGCCTGCCGCGGTCAGCTGGGGCACCAGCTGTTGCGACGCCACACGCCCGAAGGACGAGGAGCGGGTGAGATCGTCGATTTCAGCGCGATTCGCTTGGGTAACTTCGTGAAATCCCTTTTCATCGCCAACTTTGCAAGTGCGCAGAAACAGAGCCGCGTAATGCAATCCACAGTTCGGGAAATAGTGGTTCATGATCATTTTCTTCCCGCTGCGAGTACAAAAATCCTGACCTCGGCCGCATCCAGGGTCTCTAAGACTAAAACCGCTCAAGGCGGGCATTCGTGGGTAAGATGCATGCTCAATAAAATGAGCGGAAATCTGCCACTCAACTTCAGCGATCTAAGCCTACTAGGCGTCTTGTCATATTTTCGTGCGTTCGACATCCCTGTACGCCGCGCCCAAGGCGCCGCTGGCCCGCGAAGCTGAAATGTTCAGTTGAGCACGCTGTAACCACGTCCGCGCAGACAGTTGTGCACGACGCGATCGCGTTCTCGCATGCCCGACGACACCCCCTGCAGGCCCCCACCCACCGCGCCGACGCCGGCCGAGCGCGTGGCCGTGCGCCTGTTGCCCATGATGCCGCCGACCACCCCGCCGACTGCAGCGCCCACGGCTGCCCCCGCCACGGCACGCTCACCCACCGGTACCTGATCGGCGATGGCCTGGCATTCGGCGAGATCAGCCTGGTAGCGGCCCATGTCGACGCCCTGCGGATCGATGATGGGACCGCTGTACAGCGGGCCGCGACCGGACTGGCAGGCCGCCAGTCCAAGTACCAGAACGGAAAGCAGAATTGGCTTCAACATGATGAAAACTCCTTCGCAGGGGGTAGATGTCGACAAATGCCCGGGGCCGCTGTCGGTGACCCAGGCGTGCATCACAACGCAGCAGGTCGGCTGCGGTTTACCGGCAGCGCCGTGGCGTTCAGCGCGGCAGGTGCTGCTGCACCCACTGTTGCAGTTGCGCTGGCGGCAGTGCCCCGGAAACGCGAGCCACTTCGCGTCCCTTGTGGAACAGCATGAGGGTGGGAATGCTGCGGATGCCGAAGCGGCTGACCAGTGCCTGTTCCACCTCGGTGTTGACCTTGACCAGACGCAGGCGCGGCTCGAAGCCGGCAGCGGCGGCATCGAAGGTCGGCGCGAACGCGCGACACGGGCCGCACCACGGCGCCCAGAAGTCCACCAGTAGAGGCACATCGCCTCCCAGGTGCTGATCGAAGCTGCTCTGCGACAGCGGCACCGGATGGCCACTGAACAACGCCTGCTTGCAGGCGCCGCAAGTCCCTTTTTCGGACAGCCGCTGCGCCGGCATGCGGTTCTTGCGGTGACAGTGTGGACAGGTCACATAGATCTGGTCGGACATGCCGGTCTCCCGTGGGCTGATTCTGCTGCATCTGGCTGCGATATCGGGGCTGCGGCGGCGGCTTTCAAGCCGGCCCCGGGACACGTGCCGGCATTGCATTGAGGGGCGAATTCGATGATGCTCTGAAACGTCTTCCGTCAGCCGTGCAGACTCCTCGATGACCGAACAGCTCCCGCCGCCAGCCCCCCGAGAAGCGCGTGCCCGCACCGTGTGGCTGCGCCCCACACTGCGCTGTTCGCAGAAGGAAGCGGTGGCCTCGGCCACCATGACGGCCACCGGCGACAACTTCTTCAATGCCTTCGCCATCTACCTCAATGCCACGGCCGTGCAGATGGGCTGGCTCATGGCGATTCCCCAGCTCTTCGGCGCGCTGTTCCAGATCCTCTCGGCCTGGCTGGGCAATTACCTGCCGCGCAAGCCGCTGGTGGTGGCCACGGCGGTCTTCCAGGCGCTGGTGGTGTTCTCCCTGGCAGTGCTGGCACTCACGCGCAGCGCCAGCTCCGTGCCCTGGCTGATCGGCCTCTGCGTGCTGTACTTCTCCTGCATCAACTTCATTCAGCCGCAGTGGCGCGCGTGGATGGGCAGCATCGTGCCGCAGCGTCGGCGCGGAGCCTTCTTTGCCTCGCGCACGCGGCTGACCATGATGGCCTCGCTGGCCATCTTCGTGAGCGGCGGTGCGCTGCTGAGCCTGAGTGAGCGGGTGGGGGTGGTGTGGCTCGGCTTCGCGCTGCTCTTCGCTGCAGCGGGCGCGGGGCGCGTGGTCTCGGCACGCCTGCTGGCGCAGATGCATGACCCTGACCCGGTGCCCCATCTGTCCGGGCGCAAGGGGTTCTGGCAGAGTCTGCTGCAGATGCGCGCCTCGCTGAAGGATCGCACTTTCCGCGAATACAGCTTCTTCGTGGCTGGCATGCAGGGCGTGGTGGCGATCTCCGCTCCCTTCTTCGCCGTCTACATGCTGCGTGACCTGCAGTTCACCTACCTCGAGTACAGCCTCAATGCCATCGCGTCGATCCTGACGCAATTCCTCACACTGAGTTTCTGGGGGCGCTTCAGCGATCGCTTCGGCAATCGTCTGGTGATGCTGTTCTCCAGCATCGTGATTCCCGTGGTGCCCTTGCTCTGGCTGTTCTCGCCGGATCACTGGTATCTGATTGGCGTGCAGATGCTGTCGGGCTTCGTCTGGAGCGGCTACAGCCTGAGCACGGCCAACTATCTCTACGATATCCGCCCGCACAAGAGTGATTTCGCCGTCTATGCGGCCATGCAGTCGGCGCTCAGTGCCGTGGCCGTGTTCGTGGGGGCGCTGCTGGGCGGGTTGATTGCCACCGCAGCGCCGCACATCGTGCAGGCCCTGCCCTTCCTGAGCGACATGCGCAGTCCGCTGTACATCGTGTTCGTGGCGAGTTTCCTGTTGCGGGTGGCGGTCTCGGTGTGGTTCATCCCGCGCGCGGCGGAACCCCGTCTGCGCAGACGACCGAAGGTGTTGCAGGTGATCTACCGGGTGACACGCTTCAGCGCCATTTCCGGCATCGCGCTGGACTGGCTGAGTGTGACCCGGCGCGGTTCCGGCAAGGGGGCAGACGCGGCCGACGATGGCGAGGAGCCCTGAGCGACGCGTCAGTCGGCCAGCCACACCTCGCGCACCCACAGCCAGAGGGAATCCCAGCTCTGGTCAGTGATGCGCTCGTCCCAGAACAGCACCGTGCCATCCTGGCTGATGCAGTAGTAGCCGCCATCGGCCTCGCAGACGGGCAGGTAGCGCCGGGGCATGCCCAGGCTCCAGGCCACGGCGGCGACCTCCGGCAGATAGGTGTGCGAATTGGGATCGGTGACGGTGACCGGTTCCAGCCGACCGCAGACCACGTCGCTGACGGTCAGCTGGAAAACCCGCAGATCGTCCGGCAGCGACATGTACAGCTGTTCCTCTATCTCGACGAGCAGATCCTCGTCGGGCAGTTCCAGCGGGATGGGCACTGGCTCGTTGCGTTCCCGCAGAATGTCGATGATGTCTTCCATACTACCTGGCGGCTCCCGCTTCCCGCTCTTCCACACGTGCACCCGCCAGAATGCCGGGCAGGGCGTAATTACCTTCGTGGCAGGCATATTCGAACATCTGGTCCTGTGTTAGCAACATCGGAATCTCGGCCGTCCAGGGGGCCGTGAAGGTCTCCGGGTCGTTCACGGTCACGCTGTAGTGGATAGTCTCGGGGCCCACGCGGGTGAAACGCTCCACCGTGTGGAACTGCGCGCCCGAGCCACGGTAACTCTGCAGCGGATGGAAGTTGCGCGTCTCCACCACCAGGGTCTCGCCCTCCCAGCGGCCGATGGAATCGCCCATCCAGGGCTGCCAGGCGGCGGGCAGGGGCTCGTCGTCAATGCGGATGATGCGAGCGTCATGCACCATTTCCACCAGGATCATCACATACCCCGGTGACTGCACGATCTGGTAATGGTTGTTGTAGAGAATCGGCAGCATGGGCGGGCCTGAACTGGAGCCGAAGGACAGCAGGCAGCGTTCTGCCAGCGGACGCGATTCCGGACCACGGAAAGGATCCTGCGCGCGTTCCTGGGCCGCTGCGGCCAGTCGCGCCTGTGCCTGAGGTGTCAGGGGGGGAATGCGGCCATTGGGCGGATCGACCACCAGCGAGGTGCGTCGCTCGCCGTTGTAGATGGCAATCGTGGTGCCATCGTCGAACCAGAAGGCGTTGTAGCTGTCCTCCAGGTCGATCTGATCCTTGGAGGGGGGAGGGCGATTCGGATCGCTTGGCAGATCGGCCTGCGCAAGGGCGGCTTGCACGGCCAGCTCCATCTCCCGTTGTTCCGCTTCGCTCAGGAAAGGGCGATCGGCGAGTTCCGGCGGCCGCTCGAGTGGCGTGATGGTGTTGTTGGTCCACATGCCCTGCAGGCTTGGCTGGCCATCGGCGGTGCGGGGAGCGCGATAGGCGTCGGTCTGCGCCCAGGAATGCAGTCCGGGCAGTGTGAGCAGGGCCAGCAGCGCACAGACGGCGCGCGTTGGTCGTGATGGTCGAGCAAGTCGATCAGGTCGTGCAGGAACGTAAAGCCGGTTGATCACTATTGTTCTCCGAGTCTTTGCCCTGGATGCGCGAACGAGCGTTCCGAGAGTAGCAACAAGCTCTGCGCGCGGGCAAGTCGGCATGTCGGCTTGCTCGGCGGGTAGCCAGCACCGAGTGCGCGGTTTACCATTCCAGCCCCGCTTGCCCAAAGGATACGCCGCCATGAGTTGTCTGCCTGCAGTTGAAATGCTTTCACCCGCCGGAGCCGAGCCCACGGCTGCCATCATCTGGCTGCATGGCCTGGGAGCCGACGGTCATGACTTCGCCGGCATCGTGCCGGAGCTGCGTCTGTCGGCCGATCTGTCCGTGCGTTTCGTGTTTCCTCATGCGCCGAAGATGCCCGTCACCATCAACAACGGGTATGTCATGCCCGCCTGGTACGACATCCTGGAGATGAGCATCGACCGGCGAGTCGATGTCGCGCAATTGACGCGCTCCGCCGAGGCCGTGCACACGCTGATCGAGCGCGAGGTGGCGCGAGGCATCGACAGTCGTCGCATCGTGCTCGCGGGCTTTTCCCAGGGTGGCGCCGTGATTCTGCATGCGGCCCTGACCTGTGCCCGGCCGCTGGCCGGCGCGATGTCGCTCTCGAGCTACTTCCCCACCGCAGAGCTGCTGAGTCAGAGCGCCGCCAATGCAGCGCTGCCTGTGCTGGTGTGCCACGGCAGCCACGACCCGGTGGTGCCTGACATTCTCGGGCGGCGCGCCGAGTCCGCCCTGCGTGCACTCGGTCATCCGGTGCAGTGGCAGGGTTATCCGATGGAGCACTCGGTGTGTCTCGAGGAAGTGCGGGACATCTCCGCCTGGCTGCAGCGCGTGCTGGCCTGAGTCAGCCCGTCGGCAGGCCGATGCCGCGTGCCATGAGGAAGGCCAGCACGGGAATGAAGGCCAGCAGGATCAGCTCGACGCGCAGCACGCGCAGCACACTCACCGGCACCTCGATGACACTCTGCGTGCTGCGGCGCTGGCGCAGCAGGAACACGGTGGGGTGGATGGAGAGCAGCCCCACCAGCACGAACAGTGACACCTTGGCATGGAACATCGGGTTGCCGGTATAGAAGCTCGCCGGTTTGCCTCCCCAGAACCACAGCCCCAGTCCGCAGGCCAGCACCACGGCGGCACTGATGCCATAGGCGGCATCCACCTTGAGCAGATTGCGCAGGTCCTCCTGACTGATCTGCCGCGCCATCGCCATGTTCTCGATGATCAGGGTGCCCGCCAGCACCAGGACGGCGGTCAGATGCAGGTAGCGGATCAACAGGTCCATGGCAGGCTCCGGATTCAGACAGGGTGGAAGGGAATGCCGTGGCGGGTGAGCACCGCCGCCAGGCGACCACTGCGCAGGGCGCTGGCAGTGTCGGTGTAGCCGCCGATGGCCTCCCCGCCGATGAACAGCTGCGGCAGGGTGTTGCTGCCGGTCAGCTCCTCCAGGCGGCCACGTACGCTGCGCTGCAGAGCCGGCTCCAGAAACCGGCCGCGGTCCAGCTCGTGGTCGACGTAACTGATCTGCAGTTGTCCCAGCAATTGCTTGGCGGAACGGCAGAAACTGCACCAGCTCAGTGAGAACAGCACGACAGGATGCGCGGGGTCGGCCAGCACGGCGTCGACGTCGAAGTCTGTTGGGGGAACTGCATCGGACATGGCATCACCTTCAGATTGCGTTGGGGCGGATTGTGGCACAGGCAGCGTGGCAATGGCTGCATGTTGCGCATGACGGACACACGGGCGTGCCGGGGCGTGTGATAGAGTGCCGCCTAGACCAACACTCATCACTCTGCACTGGAGAACCTCATGATCGGCTATGTGACACTCGGCACCAACGACCTGGCCCGCGCCGGCGCATTCTACGACGCCTTGCTGGCAGAACTGAAAGCCACTCGCATGATGGAATTTGACGGTTTCATCGCCTGGGGCAACAGCCCGACCAGCCCGATGCTGTCCGTGATCCGTCCCTACGACAAGAATCCCGCCACCTTCGGCAATGGCACCATGATCGCCCTGCTGGCGGACAGCCGCGCCACCGTGGACCGCGTCTACAAGAAGGCCATGGAGCTGGGCGCGAAGGACGAAGGCCCGGCCGGTCCGCGCAGCGACACCTACTACGCCGGTTACTTCCGCGACATGGACGGCAACAAGCTGAACGTGTTCTACAGCGGCAACTGAGACCGCAGCGGCGCGAGAGGCCGGCCGCGCTGCCCCTCGCGCCTTTTTCTTTCTGACTTTTTCAATTCCAGAATCCGGTGAGCAATTCCCGGGTGGGCCACGCCGTGCCCGGCTGGACAGCCCACCGGCCGGTGGTAGTATCTGCGTCAATGTGACGCAGGGGGCCGCTACCCGCCCTCTGCCGACACAGCCCTCACTCGACTGCCTCTGGAGACACCCATGCCGACTGCTGCACGCTACCGAACCCTGGCCCTCACCGCGCTGCTGAGCGTGCTCTCCTGCGCCTCGTTGCAAGCCGCCGAGCGGGTGGGTGACTTCGCCCTGCTCGATCAACAGGGCCGCTTTCATCACATGAGCTGGTACGACGACCACAAGGCGATTGCCTTCCTCGTCCAGGTCAATGGCAGCGCACAGACTGCCGCTGCCCTGCCGGACTACTCTCGACTGCAGGCCGCCTATGCCGGGCAAGGCATCGAGTTCATGCTCATCAATCCTCTGGGCGAGTCGCGTGCGCAGGTGCAAGCCCAGGCCGACGCGCTCGGCCTGACACTGCCAGTGCTCATCGATGACGCCCAGGTGATCGCCCAGGCCATGGGCGTCGACAAGAGCGGCGAGACCTTCCTCTACGACCCTCGCAGTTTCGAGGTGATCTTCCGCGGCCCGGTCGCAGCGCTCGAAACGGCCCTGGGCGAGGTGACTGCCGGCAAGGCCGTCAGCACGCCGGTGGTGGCCATGGACGGCGCGGATGTCCGCTATGAGGCCAGTGCGCAGCTGGCTGCCGCGGGCGTCTCCTACAGCCGCGATGTCGCCCCGATCATTGCCGAGAATTGCGCCAGCTGCCACCGTGAGGGCGGCATCGCCCCCTTCGCCATGGACAGTCACGCGATGGTGCAGGGCTGGTCGCCCATGATCCGCGAAGTGCTGATGACCAAGCGCATGCCGCCCGGGCAGCTCGACCCGCATGTGGGCAATTTCAGCAATGACTATGTGCTGGACGTCGAGGAGCAGCAGAAGCTGCTGCAGTGGATCGCTGCCGGCTCGCCGCAGGACGGCGAGTCAGACCCGCTGGCGGACTTGACCTGGCCCGAGAGCAAGTGGGCCTTCGGCGAGCCGGATCTGATCGTCAAGGTGCCGCCCCAGACCATTCCGGCCACGGGGGTGCTCGACTACATCACGGTGGTGGTGCCTTTCGAGGGGCTGGATCGCGATCGCTGGGTGCGTGCGAGTCAGTACATGCCGGGCGACCGCACCGTGCTGCACCACACGCTCAACGCCGTCATCGCCCCGGGGGAGCGTCCGCGCAGCTTCCTGGGCGCTGCCGACCCGAATGTGGCGCACATCACGCCGTACATTCCTGGCGCGGAACCGCATGTCGAGGCACCCAACACGGGCGGCCTGTTGCAGGTGGGCTCGCGGCTCGGCCTGCAGCTGCACTACACCACCACCGGGCGCGAGACGGTCGATGCCAGCGAGATCGGCATCTGGTTCTATCCCGATGACCAGGTCCCCCAGGAACGCCGCTCCGGCCAGTGTGCCTGCATCTTCCCGCAGGGCTGGACCAACATCCCGCCCTACGAACCGCACTTCGAGCAGCAGCAGAGCATCACCATCGAGCATGACGCCGAATTGCAGAGTTTCCTGCCGCACATGCACTTCCGCGGCAAGAGCATGAAGTTCGCCGCGCATTACCCGGACGGGACGGTGGAGGAGCTGATCAACATCGCCAACTACAACTACAACTGGCAGATCGAGTACAAGCTGGCCGAGCCCAAGTTCGTACCGGCCGGCACCAAGATCGTCGCTACCGGCGCTTTCGACAATTCCACGCAGAACAAAGCGAATCCGGACCCGGCACGTTCCGTGCCCTGGGGGGATCAGAGCTGGGATGAGATGTTCTTCGGACAGGTGTACTGGAAGTATCTGGATCAGAGCCTGTTCACTGCCGCGCAGTAGTTCGGCGGCAAGGTCAACACGGGGGGGGACTCCCGGAGGAGGGGGAAGTGGCAGGACGCCACTTCCCCTTTTTTCATGGCAGGTGCCGGCCTTACATGCCGGCCTTGACCACCGGAGTGCGCAGGACGGGCACGCCTTCGACTTCCACTTCGTACACATCGCCGTGGTTCAGCTGACGTGTCACGTTCATGGTGCCGGACCACACCAGGTCACCCGGCTCAAGCACGAAGTAACGGGAGATGTAGCTGACCATGTAGTCGAAGTTGAACAGCATGTCAGAGGTGTTCTCACCCTGACGCACTTCACCGTTCAGACGGCCTTCGATCTGCACGTTGTTCGGGTCGAGACCGGTGACCAGCGTCGGGCCAACGGCGTTGAAGGTCTTGCTGCCCTTGGCGCGGGTCCACTGCAGGTCAGCGGACTGCCAGTCACGGGCACTGCCGTCGTTGCCGGCGGTCAGGCCGAAGATGTAGTCGGACGCATCTTCCACGGAGACGTTGTCGGCGCGCTTGCCGATCACCACCACCGCTTCTGCTTCGTAGTGGAAGTTGTTGGAGTCGACGGGAATGACCATGTTCTCGTTCGGGCCGATGATGGAGCTGGCCGGGACGATGAACAGACCGGGGTACTCTGCGGGCTCGCCGGTGATGTGGCTGCGGAAGTTCAGCGCGGTCATCACGACCAGCTCGGGATCAACCGGGGCCTTCAGGGTCACGGCGGATTCGGCCACGGTGGTGCCCGTGCGGGTGCCACCCAGGTAGGGCGCATCGGTCAGCTGGTGAATGGTCGAATCGACCAGTTCGCCCCAGGACACTGTGCCATTCTGTTCATAACGCACAAACTCCGCTGCCTGGGCGGAACCCGCCAGTGCACCGGAAACCATCAAGCCTGCGACGATCTTGTTCAATGAATGCTTCATGCAAACACCTCCTCTGGGTGGGTGGGAGCCTTGCCAGTCCGGACATTGCCCTGCAATGTGTGAAAACGAATCTGGTCAGCCTGTAGCGCAGCTCCGAGTCCGGACCTGCGAGCAGGAGAGGCGGAGCAACAGCGGCGGCTATCGTGAACCTGTTCCCTGCATCGCGCAAGTGTGCCGACGCAGCCAAGCGGCGTTCCGTCGATTTGTCTTTGGCGGCAAAGCGCTTATCATCCCGGCAGCCGTCCCGCCACCCGGCGGCCGGGCCAGACACCATAACAAGAAACAGAGGCCTCTCCATGCGCCAAGCCAGTCGTCACAACGCTCACCCACTCTCCAGGCTCGCCCGCGTCGCCCTGCTCGGCGCCGTGCTGCTGACGTCTTCCTCGCTGCTGGCGCAAGCGCCTTCGGCACTCCCGCGGGCCGAACCCGAGGACGTGGGCATGTCCTCGGCACGCTTCGGCCTGCTGGACACCATGCTGCGTCAGCACGTCGATGACGGCCGCGTGCCGGGGCTTGTGGCCGGCGTGATGCGCCATGGCAAGGTGGTTTACCTGCAGAGCCTGGGCTGGCAGGACATCGAAGCGGGCGAGCCGATGCAGCAGGCGTCGATCTTCCAGATCCGCTCCCTCAGCAAGGCCATCACCTCGCTGGCCGTGATGCAGCTGGTGGAGCAGGGGCGCATTGCCCTGGACGACCCGGTGTCGCGCTTCATTCCCAGCTTCGCCGACATGCAGGTCTTCGTGAATCCGGACGACCCGGACAACAGCGCCCTGCGCGCCCCCGCGCGGCAGGCCACCGTTCGCGATCTGCTGCTGAACATCGGCGGCCTGAGTCATCGTGACCGTGCGCTCTATCAGAGCCGCGCCGTGCGCTCGCGGGGCGACACGCTGGAACAGTTCGTCGAGAAGGTGGCTGCCGTGCCGCTGGTGGGAGACCCCGGCACGGTCTGGGTCTACAGCGAATCCACCACGGTGCTGGGGCGCGTTGTCGAGATCGTTAGCGGCCAGGCCTTCGATGCCTATCTGCAGGAACACGTGCTGGGCCCGCTGGGCATGGTCGACACGGCCTTCTTCGTGCCGCCGGACAAGGTCGCCCGGCTGGCGCGCCTGTACCAGGTGCCCCGCGACGGCAGCGCGCTGCGCAAGCAGCCCGACATGGACATCCCCATCACTCAGGACCCGCCGCTCAAGGAGGGCTCGGCCGGGCTGGTCAGCACCGTGCCGGACTATCTGCGCCTGCTGCAGATGTTCCTCAACGGCGGGGAGCTGGACGGGCGCCGGGTGCTGTCGGCGCAGGGAGTCGCCGAGATGACGCGCAACCACATTCCCGCCGACCTGCTGCCCATCGGCATGTCGCCGCAGAGCCGCATCCTCGATCGTGGCTGGGGCTATGGCTACATGGTGGTCACCGATGCGGCGCAGAGTCCCTTCGCTGTCAACAATGGCGAATTCGGCTGGATCGGCTCGCTGGGCACCTATGCCTGGGCCGATCCGCAAACGGACACCATCGCCGTGCTGATGCTGCAGATCGAGCCCGCCGGGGCCCATGCCCTGGGCGACAAGTTCAAGGCGCTGGTCGCCCAGACGCTCGTCGACTGAGGCGGGCGTGCGGCGGCAGAGGTGACATTCGTGACCGATCAGTGCGCAACGTCGCCCGTCTTGCTGCAACTCGACGAGACGCTCTGCCGTCTCAGCAGCCGGCGCGCCCTGAGGGTGCGCGGTTTCACGCTGCGCCAGGGCGAGCACTGGTGTCTGTTCGGAGGCAATGGCGCCGGCAAGAGCGTGCTTGCCCAGCTGCTCTGCGGCCGTCTGCGCATTGGCACCGCGGCGTTGCATGTCGCGCCGGACTTCGATCCGCAGCGTGATGTGCTCTTCGTCTCTTTCGAGGAGCAGCAGAGCCTGGCGGCGCTGGATGCCCGCCACGACATCAGCGAGTACGACCCCTCCGCCCACGATCAGGGCACCACCGTCCACGCGCTGGTGAGCGCTGGCCTGCCGCTTTCACCCCTCGATGAGGTGCGTTTGCAACAACTGCTGGCTGCCCTCGATCTGCAGGCCCTGCAGGCGCGTGGCATCCGGTATCTCTCGTCCGGTCAGACGCGCAAGGCGCTGCTGGCCCGCGCCCTGTTTCGTCGCCCGCGTCTGCTGGTGCTGGACGAGCCATTGGAGAGCATCGATGGCGAGACGCGGGCGAGCCTGCAGCGGGTGCTGGCACAGAGCATGGGGCCGGACACCGCCACGCTGCTGCTGTGCCGGCGCGAACGCGACATCCTGCCGGGCATCACCCATCTGGCGCTGCTGGACAGCCTGGCTCTGCTGGCGAGCGGCCCGTTGGACACCGTGCGCGCGAGTGCCGAGTTCGTGCACCTGGCGCAGCGACGTCTGCCCGTGCCGGCGCAGTTGCCCGTGCACACGCCGCGTCGGCCAGTCCCGGCGCTGACCCCGGACATCCCCCTGGTGGCCCTGCACAAGGTCAATGCCGGTTATCCCGGCAAGCCGGTGCTGCGCGAGCTGGACTGGACGTTCAAGCCTGGTCAGCACGCGCTGATCAGCGGCCCGAATGGCTGCGGCAAGTCCACCCTGCTGAACCTGCTGTGCGGCGAGAACCACATGGCCTATGGTCAGGACGTGGTGCTGTTCGGTCGGCGGCGCGGCAGCGGGGAATCGGTGTGGGAGGTCAAGGCGCGCTTCGGGGTGGTGTCCAACGAACTGCATCTGCGCTACTGCAAGGGCTGGCGTGTGCTCGATGTGGTGGTCTCGGGGTTCTTCGATTCCGTGGGGCTCTATGATGACAGCGGCGCCAGTGAACAGCAGGCGGCGCGAGACTGGCTCGCAGCGCTGAATCTGCTGCCGCTGGCGGGCGACCATTACCACGAGCTGTCCTTCGGCGAGCAGCGTCTGGTGCTGCTGGCGCGCGCCATGGTCAAGCAACCGGCCATTCTGATACTCGACGAGCCCTGCGTCGGTCTGGACGACGCCTGGCGTCAGCTCGTGCTCGACATCGTCGATCGCATCGCCGCCACCACGTCGACCCAGATCCTCTTCGTCAGTCACGACCCGCAGGATGCGCCCCAGTGCATCAATCAGTGGCTGGCCTTCTCTGCGACGGGCGTCAGCATTCGCGAGTGAGGCCGAGTCCCGGCGCCTTGCCAGTGCTGCTCCTGCGGCGTAATGTCGATTTTCCGACCAACGTTGGATGGAGATCGACAATGAAACGAACAGCCAGAGACATTCTGCGTGACATGCGCGACAACATGCTGACCGTGGACATGGAGGCGACTGTGCACCAGGCGGTCAAGATCAAGAAGCAGCACCGCGTGGGTGCCATTCTCATCGTCGACGCCGGTCGCATCGTCGGCATCTGGACCGAGCGCGATCTGCTGCACCGCACGGTCGATCCGCAGTTCGATCCCGGCACGGAAAAGGTGAGTCAGAGCATGACCCGGGCGCTGATCTCGGCGGGCGATGCGATGCGCGCGAACATGCAGCAGAGCGCGGACGAGTACCGTGCGCTCAACGAGATGGTCAGCCTGGAGTATTACGAGAACTGGAAGGCGCACCAGGCCGAAGCCGTGCGTTGATGGCTCCCATGCTCCACATTCCCCTTGAGGACCTCATTCCCGATGTGCGGGACGGCCTCACGCGCAAGGAGCGTGCGGTGCTCTACTGCCTGCAGCAGGCGCAGCAGGATTTTCCGGGGCGGAATGTGCCCACCATCACGCTGTATGGACGGGTGCTCGAGAAAGTCGACATGAGTCAGGCCGAGTTCCAGTCCATCCTCACGCGCATGGCGGGGAAGATCTGACCATGATGCCCGCCTCGGCGAAGGCGGCGCTGAGTGTGCGGGCGAACAGCAGAGCCTCGGGCGTGTCGCCATGCAGGCACATCGAATCGGCCTGTACCGGCACCCGGCTGCCGTCCACCGCCGTGACGAAGCCGTCCATGATGATTTCCAGTGCCTGCGCCAGCGCCTCTTGCGGGTCGTGGAGCAGGGCGCGTGCATCGCTGCGCGGCAGCAGTGCACCGGAGGGGGCGTAGCGTCTGTCAGCGAAGGCTTCGGCGATGAAGCGCAGGCCCGTCTGACCGGCAGCGTACCCCAGCTCGCTGCCCGCCAGTCCCATCAGCGCGAGTTGCGGATCGAATTCCTGCACCACCAGCACCAGATCCTCGGCCAGCTGCCGGTCGGCTGCCGCCTGGTTGTAGAGCGCGCCGTGGGGCTTCACATAGGCCAGCCGCGTGCCCTGAGCGCGCACCAGGGAGTCGAGCGCACCAAGTTGATAGAGCAAGTGATTGCGCAGGCTGGAGAAGCCCGGCTGCATGGGCGCGCGGCCGCCATTTGCGCGATCCGGGAAGGACGGGTGGGCGCCGATGCGCACGCCGTGCGCCAGCGCGTGACGGATGGCGGCGGCCATGGCATCGGCGTCGCCGGCATGTACGCCGCAGCTGATGCTGGCGGAGCTGATCAAGGCCAGCAGCTCGCGATCGTGCGCAGCGCCTTCGCCCAAGTCGGCATTCAGATCGATTTGCATGTTCCTCTTCCCGCCAGTGAACGTTGTGCAAGGTTCTTCTTTCGGTCGAGCGGGCGCCTCGCAAGACTGTCCAATTTTGTCTCAGGAAAATAGACATGCGTTCGTGATTCGGGCCCTGACATCGAGCCTCAGAACATGCAGTGACTGGTCATTCTTGAGCTCACCAACACTTGACCGTATGAATCGAGCGGAACATCAAGTACCGCAATCAGCAGAGCACCCTGGGGGAGAATAGCTTCCAGGCAGCCAGCTTTCTACCTTCGTGCGAGATTGTGGGGTTCCTCAGCAACAAACTATTCGGCAGCAGCAGGCGCACTGACCCCAATTGCATCCGGATCGCCGCGCGCTGTCAGCTCAACGACCGTCAGGTCTTCCCTCTGCGCCCGCCTCGACCAGAAGCCTGGTTGTCAGCCGCGCCAGATAGCGTGTCTGCCGTTCCAGCGCTTGCTGGGCGACGGCATGCGTCACCGGCTGGAAATACACCGAGGTCAAAGGCGACAAGTGCGCCAGCTGCCACAGATCGGCCTGGATCACGCTGGCGATGCGCGGATACCCCCCCGTGGTCTGGCAGTCCACCCCCAGCACGATGGGCAGGCCGTCGGGCGGCACCTGCACATCGCCCGGCAGCACGCCCGCCGACAGCAGGTTGACGGCACTGCGCAGCGCCAGGGGCGCGCCGTTCAGGCGCAGGCCCATCCGGTTGCTCTGGGTATTGATGCGCCAGGGCTGCAGCCAGAAGCCGGTGTGTGCGCTCTGGGTGAAGCGTTCGTAATCCGGCCCGGGCAGGGCGCGCAGCACATGGGTGGGTGCGAAGCCGCGCACGCCTCGCTTGCCTGTGACCAGGGTCGACACAGTGGTACCGACTGGCAGCTTATCCCCCGCCTGCAGGGCGCGCCCCGCATGACCGCCGAAGCCCGCCTTGAGATCCGTGCTGCGTGAGCCGAGTGCCAAGGGCACGTCGATGCCTCCGGCCACCGTCAGATAGCCCCGCGCGCCGGGGATGGCAGGGCGGGCCAAGCTCAGCACGGCACCGGCGGGCAGCGCCAGCGCATGCCCGCTCAACACCGGCACGTCGCCTCCTTCCGGCGTTTGCAGGCGGGCACCGAAGTCCACCCCCGTGAGCGCAATGCGGGCGGCCTGCGTGAACCGCAGCTGCACCGGGCCCAGGCTCAGTTCAAGCCCGGCTGCGCCGGGGGGATTCCCCAGCAGCAGGTTCGCCTGTTGCAGCGCCAGCATGTCCATGGCGCCGCACTGGCTGATGCCCAGGTGGCGCCGCCCATGTCGGCCGAGATCCTGCACGCTGCACAGCGTGCCAGCGCGCAGCACGTCGATGCTGGCCATGGCGTCGGTCTGGCTCATGTCGCCTCCTGTGCGGGCACGAAGCGCACCGTGTCGCCGGGCTGCAGCAGCGCACCGGCCTCGGTGGTTGGGTCAAACAGCGGCAGCGCGGTGTGGCCGATGACCTGCCAGCCACCGGGGGTGCTCAACGGGTAGACCCCCGTCTGACTGCCGCCGATGGCGACCGAGCCCGCCGGAATGGCCAGGCGGGGGGTGTCGCGCCGAGGAGTGTGCAGGCGCGGGTCCAGCCCGCCCAGATAGGCGAAGCCGGGCTGGAATCCCAGGCAGTAGACGGCGTAATCCGCCTGACTGTGCAGCGCAATGACCTTGGTCGGGCTCAGGCCGCAGTGATGGGCGACGTCTTCCAGGTCGGGGCCCGCCTCGCCACCGTAGCGCACGGGGATCGTCACCACGCGCTGTGTCGGCGCCACCGCCTCGCATGCGCGCCACAGGGCCAGCACTCGTGCCTGCAAGGATGTGAAAGGGCAGGGGCTGCCGGGCGGGCGGGTCCAGCGCAGCAGCAGATTGCCCATGCCGGGCACGATCTCGCGCAACTGCAGGGCCGCGCGCTCGGCTTCCAGCCGCTGACACAGCTGCCACAGCGCCTGCTGCACGGGCAAGGGAGGAGCCGTGTCGTCGGGAGCCGTGAAGTGGCACAGAAGGGCGTCTTCGCCCAGGCGAGTGATGCGGGGAGCGGCGTTCATGGCGGCAATCTATAGCAGCCCTGCCGCGATTGCCACGCCAGCGTGCACACGATTCATCTGCCATTCAGGCAAACTTTCGCCATACTGGCGGCGACCAAATCAGCACTTTCCCGCCACTTGGAGTCCTTCGATGCGCCGCTTTCCGACCTTGTCCCTGACGCCCTTGCTCGTGCTGCTGCCGCTGGCCGCGAGTGCCCAGAACATCAACCTGCTGCCCGAGGGGCAGACTCTGATCACGCTTTCGGTGACCGAACGCGTGGAAGTGGAGCAGGACACCCTGATCGCCACCCTGCGCGTGGAGCGCGACCACCGCGACCCGGCCGTGCTGCAGGGCGAGATCAATGCCGCCATGATCGAGGCGCTGGAAACGGCCGAGGCGGACACGGCGGTGCAGGTGTCCACCGGCTACTACAGCGTCTATCAGTACAGCACCTCGCCCCAGGGCGGCCGCAACAACGAGGTCTGGCGCGGCTCCCAGTCCATCACGCTGGAGTCGCAGGACGCCGCCCGTGTCCTGGCACTGGCTGGCGAGATTCAGGCGCAGGGCTTCGTGATGAGCGAGCTGCAATACACCCTCAGCACGGCTCGCGCGGACGAGGTGCGCGATTCGCTGATGGAGAGCGCCATTGCCCGTGCCACGGCCAATGCCGAGCGCGCTGCCCGCGCCATGGGCAAGAGCGAGGTGGACATCGCCGTGCTCGACGTGGACACGGCCATGGGCTACGCCCAGCCCATGATGATGGCGCGCGGCGTGGCCTATGACGCCGTCGCCGAGATGGCCGCTCCCGTGGCCGAGGCCGGCGAGACCGAGGTCTCCCTCACCGTGCGGGTGCAGGCCGTCGCCCAGTGATCCCGCCGTTTCTGCAACCCGGCGTCGCGGTGTTCCCCACCCGCGCGCGGGGGTGCGCCAATTTGTCGCATTGTGATCCCGTCATCTCCCTGTGATCACGCACGCATTCGCAGAGCAAATGCTTAAACTGGCTGTCGCCATCGCTTTTCTTGGCTGCGCCCAAGTCGTCCTTGCTCCCAAAATCTGATAGACGGCCACGGCTCTCGAAAGGGTGTGCACTTATTGATGTACAGATTTTCCTCTCTTGCGTCGCCTCCGAGCGTAAGATTGGACGCTTGTTGGTGTGTCCGTTGGCCAAGAACTCCAGCATTGACTTGCGTAGTAAAAACGATACCAGTGGCTTTTCAGCATGCCTGAATTCCCGAACGCCTTGCGATAATAAGATCCAGCCGCACGTGTCCTTCTCCGCTCTCTATTAGTGGAACGAAGGGGTAAAAGTTTATTTCATTTTTTCGATTTAGGGCTCTGCCGCGTACTCGGCATGCTCAGAGGCATGCGTGCTTTTGGGCTCATCAGCTTGAACCTCACATTCCATCATCGCAACCTCGAAAAGGATAGCGTTGTCACGAAGCCTTGAGATTCCCTAGGTGCGATGCCGTGGGTTGACGTCAGAGCAGCAGCAGACAAGAAGGCCCGCTTCAATCGCGGCACGTGTACCTGCTCTCAGCCATTTCGCAAATCCTTGACCGGGTTCCAAAGCATCGCCAGTGAATCGCACTGCGTGACCGCGGTGATGCTGGGGGCAGAGTAGTGCTTCATGCAGCGCTGTGTCTGGGCCCTCTGCTGCCAGGGGTTTCTCCTAAAGGGAGCCAGGCGTCACGCGCTGAAGCGCATCACTCGCCGTGCGCGGGGTACTCCTTCAGCACATCACGGAAGGTTTCGAGGAACGCTGCTGCAGCGCTGGCAGAGTGCATGTACTCGCCGGGCTGCACCGAGTGCAGACGGCTCACGGAGCCGCCCCACACCACCTTGCCTCCGGTACGCTCGCGAATCGTGATGTCGATGGCCGCGATGTAGTCCAGTTCCACATTCATCGACTCCATGCGGATGAACGGGTCTATCGTCTGCTGTTCTGGATTCAGGTTCACGTGGCGGTACGCCACGTTCACCACCAGATCGCTGCGCTGATCATTGCGCGTCACGCCCTTCTCCTGGAACGCCGCGTCGAACTGCGCCACGACATAGTCCCGCAGGAACAGCGGCAGCGTGACAGCTTCCACGCCGTAGCTGCGATAGCTCGCGTAGTCGCCGGGACAGCACAGCGTGACGGTATTGCCGATCTTCATGCCGGGGCCACCCGCACACGCTGCCAGCACGATCATCAGTGCACCAAGGGCCAGGGTTCGCATTGCATTGCCATTCTTCATCGCTCGTTCTCCTTGCAGAAATTGGGGGCCGCAGGGATAGAGTAGTGCGCCCGAACGCGATTGCGAGCGGCAAATGCCGTGTGTTTGACTCAAGTCAACAAAGAAGGGAATTGCAGGGGAGACCCGGCACTCTGCACTCGGCAAAGTGCCGGGACGCTCGTTCAGGTGTTGCCGTCGATGAAGCGCAGGATCTCGCGATTGAGAATGTCAGGGCTTTCCAGATGCGGGTTGTGACCGACATTCGGGATCATGTACAACTCGCCCTTGGGCAGCAGGTCCACCGCACGCTGCGTGGCGTCCGGGTAGTTCGGGCCGTCTTCCGCGCCGCCGATCAGCAGGGCGGGCACATTGATCTTGGGCCAGTAGGCGTCCACTGGCTGGGCTGTCAGACCGCTGTTCATGGAGCGCACCAGGTTCAGGCGGTGGTATTCCCCGCTCAGGGCGAAACCGTAGCGGATGCGCACGTGTTCCATGTATTCGGGCTTCCAGTCCACGATCCGGTTCTGCTCCTGGCGCAGGTTCTGCTCGTACACGGCCTGCAGGTCGGGTTCGGCATCGCCCGGGCTCGGTTCGCTCCACGCGCGGCCGCGGTCGGAATCGTTCAGCGCGATGGGGTTCACCATGATCAGGTGCGAGGTCTTCTCCGGGTAGATGTGCGCGAAGTTGCTGGCCAGACGTCCGCCGAGGGAGTGGCCGGCGATCACCACCTTCTCGATGCCATGCTTCTCCAGGATCGCGTTCACGTTGGAGGCGTGCAGGTTGACGTCATACGGAATGATCGGTTTGGAAGACTTGCCCCAGCCCAGGCGGTCGATGGTGATGGTGCGATAGCCCGACTCGCTCAGGGCCTTGATGGTGTGCTCCCAGTAGAAGCCGTAATAGCTGGAGCCGTGCAGCAGCACCACGGTCATGCCATTGGGCTGGCCGGTGGGCATGACGTCCATGTAGGCGATGCGCACGTCCTGACCGTACAGCTCGCGATGCAGGAAGCTCACGGGGTAGGGGTACTTGATCTCTTCCAGGTTGATCGACACGGGCCCCCAGTCGGCAGGCGGCGTGGCGGGCGGTTCGTTCTGCGCGAAGGCCTGGGCGCTGAGCAGCAGGGTCGAGGTGGTCAACAGGACGGCAAGCCGTCGCTTGAAGGTCTTGGCTGTGTGCATGAGTGGTTTCCTTGTTGTTGTGATCGCGTGCCGAGGGGTGCGGCGGACTGACCCTGCGGGTCGGGGACTCGAGGCTGTGACCCGGTCAGCGGGCATATTCTTGCATCACGGCGGAAAAAGACCCCCGGGGACGCCGTGGCCGCAGAGCTGGCGAAAACGCACGGATTCTGGCGCGATGGCGCACTGCTGCCGCCCCAGGGTTTTCGCAAGCTGCTGAAATGGCTGGATTTGTACTTCTGGCCCGAAGCTTGCTGAAACCGCTTCGGTTAGCGAAACACTTTATGCTGTCGCGCCGGCAGTGATAGCCTGCAGGCCGACAGCCTTTTTTTCGGAGCAGACCAATGACAACAACGCCCTCCCGACGTATCGCCTTCCGCCTTTGCACCGCCCTCGCCGCCGGCCTGCTCGCCCTCGATGCCCTGGGGCAGACCACCGAGGTGTCTGTCAGTGACGCCGAAGCCTGCGCGGCCCTGCAGCACCTGCCCGACCTGACCATCCTCTCTGCCCGCATCATGCCCGCCACCGAGTCGGTGCCGGCATATTGCCATGTGCGCGGTCTGATCGCCCCGTCGACCCACTACCACGTCCAGCTGCCGCTGCCCTCGCAGTGGAACGCGCGGTTCCTGATGTGGGGCGACGGCGGCAAGGATGGTGACCTGGACTTCGCCGATCAGCGCCTCGCCCAGGGCTATGCCGTGGCCAACAGCAACACCGGCCATGACAATGCCACCGAGCCGGGCTCACTGTTCGGCTACAACAACCGCCAGTCCGAGATCGACTTCGGCTATCGCTCCGTGCATCTCACCACCCGCGCCGGCAAGGCACTCGCCGAGCGCTTCTACCGCACGGAGCCGACCTATTCCTACTTCGAGGGCTGCTCCACCGGCGGGCGTCAGGGCCTGATGGAGGCCCAGCGCTTTCCCGAGGATTTCGACGGCATCGTGGCGGGGGCGCCCGTGAACTACTACCAGGCCTTGAATGCCGCCGGTGTGTGGTGGCTGCAGCGACTGTTCAAGGACGATTTCGCCGGCAATCTGGCGGTGGACACCGATGGCGACGGCAGTTTCGACAGCGTCAAGCTCCTGCAGACTCTCAACGAGCGGGTGCTCGCGCGCTGCGATGCCAATGACGGCGTTCGCGACGGCGTGCTTGGCAACCCCCTGAGCTGCGACTTCGAGCCGCGTCGGGACCTGGCGGATCTGCAATGCCCGGCCGGCAGCGCCAGCGATGCCTGCTTCACGCCGGCGCAGCTGCAAAGCGTGGTCGATTTCTACAGCGGGCCGCTCGATGCCGCCGGCAATGTCCTCTACCCCGGCAAGGCGCTGGGCTCGGAACTGGAATGGATCAATCTCTACGTGCCGTCCGCGCGCAATCGCAATGCGCCGACCATGCTCGTCGGCCCGGCGGGCGACCATGTGAACTATCTGTTCTACGAAGAGGACCCGGGCATGACCGTGCCCGACCTGAGCAATCCGACCCATGTGCCCGGGCGCAATGCGGTGTTGCCCCAGTTCTCCTGGCTCGACTTCGACATCAACGATCTGGCCACCGGCCAGGCGGCACTGATGCAGGAACTGATGGACGCCACCGACCCGGACCTGCGCCGTTTCCTCGAGGACGAAGGCGGCAAGCTGCTGCTGTATCACGGCTGGAGCGATTCCCTCTCGTCGGCCAGGGCGACGGTGCAGTACTTCGATGCCATGGTGGCGGCGAGCTTCGGTGGGGACATGCAGGCGGCGGGGGCGAGCACCCGGCTGTTCATGGCACCGGGCATGGGACATTGCAGTGGCGGCCCGGGCCCGAACACCTGGGACAAGCTGGACGCGCTGGTGGACTGGGTCGAGAACGGCACGGCGCCGCAGAGCATCATCGCGACCCACAGCAGCAACGGCGTGATCGACAACGAGCGGCCGCTGTGCCCGTGGCCGCAGCAGGCGGTCTACACCGGGCCGGCGGGCGGCCAGGACACCCCGGCGAACTGGGTGACGCAGAACTTCAGCTGTCGCTGAGGCGTTCCGGCCTCAGACCAGCAGGCGGGCCAGGTAGCGGCCGGTGTGCGAGTCGGGGTGGCGGGCCACCGCTTCCGGGGTGCCCTCGGCGATGATGCGGCCACCGCCGTTGCCGCCTTCCGGCCCCAGATCCACCACCCAGTCGGCGGTCTTGATGACGTCGAGATTGTGCTCGATGACCACGATGGTGTTGCCGTCATCGCGCAGCCGGTGCAGCACGGCCAGCAATTGCTTGATGTCCTCGAAGTGCAGGCCCGTGGTGGGTTCGTCGAGGATGTACAGCGTCTGGCCGGTGTCGCGCTTGGACAGCTCCCGGGCGAGCTTCACCCGCTGCGCCTCGCCGCCCGACAGCGTGGTCGCCGCCTGGCCCAGACACAGATAGGAAAGGCCCACCTCGATCAGGGTCTGCAGCTTGCGCGCGATCGCCGGCACGGCGTCGAAGAACTCGCGCGCGTCCTCGATGGTCATCTCCAGCACTTCGCAGATGTTCCGACCCTTGTACTTCACTTCCAGCGTCTCGCGGTTGTAGCGCTTGCCGTGGCAGACATCGCAGGCCACATAGACATCGGGCAGGAAGTGCATCTCGACCTTCACCACGCCATCGCCCTGACAGGCCTCGCAGCGCCCGCCCTTCACGTTGAAGCTGAAGCGGCCGCTCTTGTAGCCACGCGAACGCGCCTCCTGGGTGCCGGCGAACAGGTCGCGCACGGGGGTGAAGATGCCGGTGTAGGTGGCCGGGTTGGAACGCGGCGTGCGGCCGATGGGGCTCTGGTCGATGTCCACCACCTTGTCCAGCTGATCCAGCCCCTCGATGGCGCGATGTGCGGCCGGGCTGAGCGTGGTGGCGCCGTTGAGGGCGGTGGCCGCCAGCGGGTAGAGCGTGCCGTTGATCAGTGTCGACTTGCCGGAACCCGACACGCCGGTGATGCAGGTGAGCAGCCCCAGCGGAATCCGCAGATCCACCTGCTGCAGGTTGTTGCCGCCGGCCCCCAGCAGCTGCAGCAGCTTGCGCGGGTTCACGGGCGTGCGCTGCGTCGGCACATCGATCCGGCGGCGTCCGCTCAGGTATTGCCCCGTGATGGACTGCTCCGCCGCCAGGATGTCCTGCAGCGTGCCCTGAGCCACGATCTGGCCGCCGTGCACCCCGGCGCCCGGGCCGATGTCGATGATGTGATCGGCGTGGCGGATGGCGTCTTCGTCGTGTTCCACCACGATGACCGTGTTGCCGATGTCGCGCAGATGAAAGAGCGTGCGCAGCAGGCGGTCGTTGTCTCGCTGATGCAGGCCGATGGAGGGTTCGTCGAGGATGTACATCACGCCCACCAGGCCGGCGCCGATCTGGCTGGCCAGGCGAATGCGCTGGGCCTCGCCCCCGGAGAGCGTGTCGGCGCTGCGGCTCAGGGTCAGGTAGTTCAGCCCCACATCGATGAGAAAGCGCAGGCGGTCCTGCAGTTCCTTGAGAATCTTCTCGGCGATGGTGGCGCGCGCCCCGTGCAGAACCAGAGCGTGGAAGTAGGCGGCCGCGTCGCTGATGGTCATGGCCGACACCCCGGGCAGGTTCATGCCCTCAATGTAGACGCTGCGGGCGGCGGGTTTCAGGCGCGTACCCTCACAATCCGGACATGGCTGAGAGCTGAGAAAGCGCGCCAGGTCCTCGCGCACCATGCTCGACTCGGTCTCGTGATAGCGCCGCTCCATGTTGGGCAGGATGCCCTCGAAGCTGTGACGGCGCGTATGCGTGTCGCCGCGCTCGTTGAGGAACTGGAAGTCGATCTCCTCGCCGCCGCTGCCACGCAGGATGACGTCGCGATGCTGCGGGCTCAGTTCGCGCAGAGGCGTGTCCAGCGCGAAGCCATAGTGCTTCGCCAGCGAGGTGAGCATCTGGAAGTAATAGAAATTGCGTCGGTCCCAGCCGCGGATCGCGCCCTCGGCCAGGCTGAGTGACTCATCGGTCACCACTCGTTTCTCGTCGAAGAACTGCTTCACGCCCAGACCGTCGCAGCTGCCGCAGGCGCCTGCCGGGTTGTTGAAGGAGAACAGCCGCGGTTCCAGCTCGCTGATGCTGTGGCCGCACAGCGGACAGGCGAAGCGCGAGGAGAACAGCAGTTCTTCCTGAGGTGAGGGCGAGCCGTCCTCGTTCATGAAGGCGACCACGGCCAGGCCGTCGGCCAGTTGCAGAGCCGTCTCGAAACTCTCGGACAGCCGCTGCTGGATGTCGGGACGCACCTTGAGGCGATCGATCACGGCCTCGATGCTGTGCTTCTTGTTCTTCTCCAGCTCCGGGGGGTATTCCAGCTCCGTCACGATGCCGTTCACGCGGGCGCGAATGTAGCCGTTGCTCTTGAGCTCACTGAACACGTGGAGGTGTTCGCCCTTGCGCTCGCGCACCAGCGGGGCGAGCACCATGAAACGGGTGCCCTCGGGCAGGGCCAGCACCTGATCCACCATCTGGCTCACGGTCTGGGCCTGCAGTTTCTTGTGATGCGTGGGGCAGTACGGGTCGCCCACGCGGGCGAAGAGCAGGCGCAGATAGTCGTGGATCTCGGTGATGGTGCCAACGGTGGAGCGCGGGTTGTGTGAGGTGGACTTCTGCTCGATGGAGATGGCAGGCGACAGGCCCTCGATGTGATCGATGTCAGGCTTGTCCATCATCGACAGGAACTGCCGTGCGTAGGTCGACAGGGACTCGACGTATCTTCGTTGGCCCTCGGCATACAGCGTGTCGAAGGCCAGCGAGGACTTGCCCGAGCCGGACAGGCCGGTGATCACCACGAGCTTGTCGCGAGGAATGCTGACATGCAGATTCTTGAGGTTGTGGGTGCGTGCCCCTCTGACGATGATCTGGTCCATACAACTCCGGGCACGTGCCGTGACGACGAAAAAGCCAGCCCGGGATTATGATCAAGTCCACAGCGCAGAGCAAAGCCCGCAGCGCGCGTTTCTATTGATGCTATGCTTGCGTTAGACTACCGGCCCGCCACATGCCGTGGCGGCGACGGGTGCGGGCAGACACAGCGAAAAGCGGAACGAGGAGACAATCGTGGCGAGCAGAGGCGTGAACAAGGTAATTCTGGTGGGCAATTGCGGTGCAGATCCGGAAACGCGGAACCTGCCCAGTGGCGGTGCCGTCACCAATCTGACGCTGGCCACCAGTGAAACCTGGAAGGACAAGAACTCCGGCGCTCAGCAGGAAAAAACAGAATGGCACCGCGTGGTGTTCTTCAACCGTCTCGCCGAGATCGTCAATGAATACGTGCGCAAGGGCTCCAAGCTCTACATCGAGGGCAGCCTGCGCACGCGTTCCTGGGAACAGGACGGCATCAAGCGCTATGCCACCGAGATCGTGGCCAATGAGATGCAGATGCTCGATTCCCGTGGCGGCCAGGGCGGCGGCATGAACGACAATCACTACGACAGCCAGTTCGGTCAGGAGGCGCCGGCGCAGTATGGCAACAACCGTCCGCGCGAAGCTGCGCAGGCGCCGGGGCGTCCGGCATCCCAGCCACCGGCAGGGTTCGACAACTTCGATGACGATATCCCGTTCTAAGCGGCAAAGGGTCGTGATGCAGGGTCAACAGGCAAGGTGAAGCCATTAATCTTCGGGGCCGAGAGCGCTGTCGGCAAAGAACTGCTGAAACAGTTTCAGGCGCGTGGCGTGAGCTACGTTGCCCTGGAGCCCGGGCGCACTGACCCTCGCGATTCCCTCGGCCTTGCCAAGCTCATCACCCAGGCGGAGCCTGATCAAGTCATCAACCTCTCGTCCTTCCGTGCCGGCAGTCAGCTGGCCGTCCTGGAAGCCGAGCAGCAGTCCGCGCAGTGCGAACTCATCAATCACGAGCAGCCCTCGGTCATCGCCCAGGTCTGCGATCATCTGGCCATTCCCCTTCTGCATCTCTCCACTGCCTATGTGTTCAACGGTGACAAGAAGCTGGGGTACAACGAGCAGGACGTCGTCAAGCCGCTGGGCGTCTATGGGGCCAGTTCGTTGCGGGGCGAGGAGGCCATTGCGGCGAGTCTGCAGCGACATGTGATCGTGCGCTCTGGCTGGATCTTCGGCCCCGGTCAGGATGAACACATTCGCCGCTGGATCAGCGAAGCGCGAGACAACGAAGGCGCGGTGAATGTGCTGCGGCGCAAGTTCAGCCCCACGCCGGTTGAGGACATCGCGCGCGTGCTGGTCGCCATCGCCCATCAGGTCGACTGTCACGCGAATGTCTGGGGCACCTACCACTACTGCGGGCTGGAAACCAAGCGCGAGAGCGAATTCGTGCAGCACGTGCTGAAGCTTGCCGCCCAGCATGACGAGAGCATCTACCGTCTGCTGGATCACCTGAGTCTCAACCTGCAGCGCGTCGATCCGCCCGAGATCGTCAACACCACGCTGGCCACCAAGAAGATCTTCGACACCTTCGGCATCAAGCAGCGTTCCTGGCACGGCAATCTGCAGGCCCTGGTCAAGAGTTACTACAAGCCCCGTCCTGGCGGGGCGACTGAAGAGGAATGACCCCATGTCCACGGTTCCCGGTGCCCGCCTGACGCCCGTCGATGAAGCCCTGACTCGCCTGCTGGCCGACATGGAGGTGGTGGCGGGGACGGAGACCGTCGCCATCAAGCGTTCCCTGAACCGCGTGCTCGCCGAGGCCGTCGACGCGCCCATCAGCGTGCCGGGCTACGACAACAGCGGCATGGACGGCTACGCCATCGACAGCACAGCGCCACAGGATGTGCCACTGCGTGTGGCGCAGCGCATCGCCGCCGGCAGCGAAGGCGAACCCCTTGCAAAAGGCACCGTCGCCCGCATTTTCACCGGCGCCCCGCTGCCGCCCGGTGCGGATGCGGTGGTCATGCAGGAGAACTGTGTGCGCGAGGGCGACGAGCTGCGCATTCTGCAGCGCGTCGCGAGTGGCGAGAACGTGCGGCGTGCCGGCAGTGATGTGCAGCGCGGTGCGCGCCTGTTCGAGGCGGGTCATCGTCTGCGCGCGCCCGATGTCGGCATGCTTGCCGGGGTGGGCATGGCCTGGGTGGAAGTGCGTGCCCCTCTGCGGGTCGCCCTGTTGACCACCGGCAACGAACTGGTGCGACCGGGGCAAGTGTTGGCGCCGGGGCAGATCTACAATTCGAATTTCTACACGCTGCGTGCCCTGCTGCGCAGCCTGGGCCACGAGATTCTGGACTGCGGCATCGTGCCGGATTCCCTCGCGGCAACGGAAGAAGCGCTGCGCGCCGCGGCCGAGAACACGGACTGCATCATCAGCAGCGGGGGCGTGTCTGAAGGCGAGGAAGACCATGTGCGCCACGCGCTGGAGCGGGCAGGGGAGTTGACGCTGTGGAAGCTGGCGATCAAGCCGGGCAAGCCCTTTGCCTGCGGGCGCATTGCGGGCAAGCCCTTCTTCGGTCTGCCCGGCAACCCGGTCTCGGCGATCGTCAATTTCGCCTTGATCGTGCGGCCCTGCCTCGAGCGTCTCGGTGGAGTGCGCGTCGAGTCGCCAATTCCGTGGAAGTTGCCGGCAGGTTTCGCATTGCCGGAGTCGGGGGTGCGCCAGGAGTACCTGCGGGTGCAGGTGGACCGAGCGGCAGAGGGCATGCCGGCACTGCGGCTGACAGGCAATCAGGGCTCCGGCATCCTGTCCTCCGTGAGCCATTGCGACGGTCTGGCCGTGGTGCCTCCGCACACGGCGGTTGCCGTCGGCGACTGGTTGAGATTCATTCCCTTAAGTGAGATAGTCGGCCCCGTGTGAAGGAGCAGGAACCCATGCAAGTCCCGTCATCCACCCTCTTGCGCACCCTCTTGCGCAACCCAGTGCCCGCCGGCGCACTGGCACTGCTCATGCTGCTGGCGCTCAATGCGTGCCAGCCCGTGCAGGCACCGCGCGTGGTGGAAGCCCCGGCCCCGGAACCCGTCGTCGAGGACACCTCGGCTGCCGACATCGCGGCGGCCGAAGCTGCGTTCGAGGCCCAGCTGCGCTATCAGCGGCAGATCGCCGATCTCAATTACGAGGGCATCAAGGCGCTCAATGCGAGTCGCCTGCTGACGCCCCCCGAAACCAGCGCCCACGCCTATTTTTCCCGCGTGCTCGCCATCGAGCCTGACAACGCCGCCGCCCTCAAGGGCATCCAGGACATCGTCGCGAAATACCTGCAGCTGGCGCAACAGGCCAGCACTCAGGGGCTGTACGACAACGCGAAGTCCTATCTGCGCCGCGCCGAGGAAGTGGACCGCAATCACACGGGCATTGCCCCGGCCTGGGCGGCGCTGGAAGCCGCGATGAAGTCGTCGGACGTGATTCACAGTCTCGATGCGCGCGACCTGGCCAACCGTTCCGAAACCCTGACGGCGCAGCTCGCCAGCATCGCCTTGCAGGCGCGCGAATCCGGGGCCTTCTTCCTGATCACGGCGCCCAATGATGCCCAGGCGCGCTGGATCTACGCCCAGATGCAGGCGGCGGTGGAAGGCCACCGGCTGCGGGGCAATATCGAACTCGGGGAATCCCCCACCATCCGTCTGATCATGCCGTCCGATGACGCTTGACGCGTCCGCGAGGTCTGCCCATGTTGCTTGACCGTCTCAAGTCGCGTCTGCCGTCACCGGCTGCGTGGCATTCCCTTGGTTTGATCGGCAAGGCCGCGGCCGCGCTGCTGGGCGTCTGGTTGCTGGTGGTCGTGGTGCTCGGCGTGTACTGGGGCGCCGAGCCCGAGCCTTTTTCCGTGCAGGACGCGACCACGCAGAAGCTGGCGGGTGCCAGGCCGGTGGCCGGTGCCGCAACGGCAGCCAGCCTCATCATGGCGGCCGAAACCCTGCTCGACAAACCGGGTGGCTTTCTCAGCAATGACGTGGCGCCGCCCGGTGTGCTGATGGACAACATTCCCAACTGGGAGTTCGGGGTGCTGGTGCAGGTGCGCGACCTCGCGCGCGCTTTTCGCGAGAATTTCAGTCGCTCCCAGTCACAGTCCACGGAAGATGAAGATCTCGTGATCGTGGAACCCCAGTTCAATTTCTCCAATGACAGCTGGTTGTTCCCGCCGTCCGAGCGAGAGTACCGACGTGCGATTGCCGCGATGGAATCCTATCTGCAACGCATCGCCGACAGCGATATCGAGGACGCGCAGTTCTATGCTCGGGCCGACAATCTGGCGCGCTGGCTGGTGAATGTCGAGTCGCGACTCGGCAGTCTGTCGCAGCGCCTGAGTGCCAGCGTCGGGCAATTGCAGATGAACACCGACACGGCGGGTGAGCCTGCAGCCGTACAGTCCACGCAAGTGCCCGGTCAGCGAGTGGTGCGCACGCCGTGGCTGCAGATCGACGATGTGTTCTATGAGGCACGTGGTGCGACGTGGGCACTGCTGCATTTCCTGCAGGCGGTGGAGGTCGACTTCGAGAGTGTGCTGCGCGACAAGAACGCGCTGGTGAGTGTGCGCCAGATCATTCGCGAGCTCGAAGCCAGTCAGCGCACCGTGTTCAGTCCGGTGATCCTCAACGGCGGCGGCTTCGGTCTGTTCGCGAATCATTCTCTGGTGATGGCCAATTATGTCTCGCGGGCCAATGCAGCCATCATCGATCTGCGCGAGCTGCTCCTGCAGGGCTGAGCGGTACACGCGGAAAACTCCATTAGGTGACGCCGGCGGCCTGTGTTACAGTGCCGCCCGAGCTTTGGCTGAAGAGTCAAAGGCGTCATCGTTAATTGCAAGGTCCTCCCGGCACACTGCCGCGAAAGTCCCCTCTCTGAGTGTCAATTACTGCATGCCGCACTGTGTGTATCGCACAATCCATGGCAACGCTGTTCCGCGGTCGAGATTCCTGCACCTTCCCTGAAGGCTGCCTGCCCTTGCGCCGCCCCCGGCTGTCTTATTTTTCGTTCGCAGGCAACACCGCCCGAGAGGTCGTGTTGTGCGCCGAACATCAAGGTGCCTGATGGCACTTTCAGGAGTTTTATGAGTTTCGCAAACCTCGGGCTGTCCGACCTGCTGTTGAAAGCCCTGCACGATCAATCCTATACCGAGCCCACGCCCATTCAGGCCCAGGCCATTCCCGCAATCCTGCAGGGCCACGATGTCATGGCCTCCGCGCAGACAGGCACCGGCAAGACCGCGGGCTTCACGTTGCCGCTGCTGCAGAAGCTGGCCTTGCAGCCACGTGCCGGCGGCAATCACATCCGTGCCCTCGTGCTGACCCCCACACGGGAACTCGCCGCTCAGGTGCATGACAGCATCGAGACCTATGGCAAGTATCTGTCGCTGCGTTCCGCCGTGGTGTTCGGCGGCGTGAAGATCAATCCCCAGATGCTCAAGTTGCGCGGCGGCGTGGAAATTCTGGTGGCCACACCGGGCCGTCTGCTCGATCTGTTCCAGCAAAACGCCGTGAAGTTCGATCAAGTGAACACGCTGATTCTCGATGAGGCCGACCGCATGCTCGACATGGGCTTCATCAATGACATCCGCAAGATTTTGGCGCGGCTGCCGAAGCAGCGGCAGAACCTGCTGTTCTCCGCCACGTTTTCGCCGGAGATCCAGGAGCTGGCCCGCGGCCTGCTGAACGAGCCGGTGCAGGTGAGCGTGGCACCCTTGAACACTGCCACCGAACTCGTGGAGCAGAGCCTCTACATCGTCGACAAGGGGCGCAAGACGGAGCTGCTCAAGCACCTCATCAAGACCCAGGACTGGTATCAGGCACTGGTGTTCAGCCGCACCAAGCACGGCGCCAACAAGCTGGTGAAGCAGCTGGAGGACGACGGCATTCACGCGGCGGCGATCCACGGCAACAAGAGCCAGGCCCATCGCACCAAGGTGCTGGACAGCTTCAAGGAAGGCCGGCTGCAGATCCTGGTGGCGACGGACATCGCCGCGCGCGGCATCGACATCGACCAGCTGCCCCAGGTGGTCAACTACGACTTGCCGAACGTGCCCGAGGACTACGTGCATCGCATCGGCCGAACAGGTCGCGCCGGCTCTGCCGGTCGCGCGATCTCGCTGGTGTGTGGGGAAGAGAACAAGATGCTGCGCGACATCGAGCGCCTGCTGAAGCGCGCGATTCCGCGTGTGGAGCTGGAAGGCTTCAAGTCGACCGAAGACTTCGAACGCGCAGCGCCGATGAAGGCGCCGGGTCGCAGCGACGCCACGCGCCGCGCTCAGGGGCATTCCCAGGGCGGCAATCGTGAGCGCAGCGGGCAGGGTGGTCAGCGCCAGCGTGGCAATGCGAACGGTCAGTCGGCGCAACCGGGACAGGCGCGCGGGCAGGGGGAACAACGAGCCCAGGGGCAGCGTTCCGGACAATCCGCACCGCGTTCAGCCCAGCCGGCGCGACCGGGTTCATCCGAGCGCCAGGGGCAGCCTGCACGTCAGGGCCAGAACGGACGTCCCGCGCAGCCGCGTCGCCCAAACGGCAACTCGGCGGCCAGCGCACCGCGCTCCTCCACAGGAACCACGCTGCTGTTCCGCTCCTGAGTGCTCAGGCCGCGGCCGGTGCCCGGGGTGTCAGGGTCTGCTGTGACACACCTGGCCCGGGCCGTCGGCCACGGTCACACAGGCCTGCCCCAGGGGGCACATGGCACCCGGCGCCGAACACGGAATCTCGCAGGTCTTGAACTGCGGGCCCGAAGGACCTGCGATGCCGTAATAGCTCTCGCACGACAGGCCTGTGCCGCACTGTTGTGTCGGACTCGCGCAACTCTGTCCCTGGCTCATCTGCTGGATGTCGGCATGCGGCGTCATCTGCTGGATGGCGAAGGGTGGCTTGAGCGTCACCGCGAAGAGCTCCTTGCGGTCAATGGTGGCCACAGGCACTTCCAGCGTTTGCGTCTTCTCGTCGTGCACGGCCACGCCGCCAGGCGCCTCGTCCACCTCTTCCACCAGAAACAGCGTGCACTGGTTCACGCCGCACTGTCCCGTCGTCTGATAGAACGACCCGGTGATGCGATGCAGCGTGCTCTTGTCCTTGTGCGCGCTCAGGTCGACGAAGCTGTTGCCGACGTGGACATTGATCTGCTGACTGCTGTCCTGCAGCAGATACATGCCGCAGCAGGTGCCGCAGGCGGCGGGACAGACAGCCGTCTCCAGCTTGCCGGTGAAGCTGATCGGGTCGGCCGCTAGAGTGAAGGCTGCGGGCAGAATGCTCAGCAGCAGCGCGCCGAGGGCGCTGCGCAACGAATGAAGGGTCATGATGAAAACTCCCGTGACTGAACTTGCGTGGGAAAATAACCCACGCGAGCGACGCCGGCAGTGTCTGTGATCACGCCATCCGCAAAGGGGTCAGAGATACCTGGCCTCAGTGCGCCGCGGTCTCAGACCCGATCTGCGCGGCGTCGTCCTCCACTTCCAGCAGATCACCTGGTGTGCAGTCCAGTGCCTCGCAAAGCAGGGCCAGGGTGTCGAAGCGTACGCCCTTCACCTTGCCTGTGCGCAGCAGGGAGAGATTGGCCTCGGTGATGCCGATCCGCTCCGCCAGCTCTCGTGCCTTGACCTTGCGCCGAGCCAGCATGACATCCAGTCTTACCACGATGCGTTTCATATGAAGGCGTCGTTCTCATCCTTGAGGCCTGCGGCTGCCTGCAGGATGCGACCGGCCAGGCCGATGAACAGGGCGAAGGCGAGCATGCCGATGAATTCCGGCTCCAGGCGCAAGTCGAAGCCGCCAAGGGCATCGAGCCAGCGCGTCAGTGTGGGCACCACCACCATCGCCGCAAGCATTGCCTGCACGGCGAGATCACCCGCCCGAGCCACCCTTTGCGGCGCCTCCCGGCCGAAGAATTCGCCGTTCTCGTAGTGCTTCAGCGCCCGACTCAGCTGCTGCACCGCCTCGAACAGCAGGATCGCCGGGATTGCGCTGAGCAGCAGCACGCTGAGATCGCGCAATTGCTCGCGCCGGCTGCTGTCACTCTCGAAGACCAGTTCCCAGAGGGGGCTGCCGAGGGTATGGGCAATGCTCACGGCGATCACTGCCAGCGCAGCCATGGCGCACAGCTGGGCGGTGCCGGCCAGTTGTCGTGCCTTTTCCAGATCGGTCAGAACGATGTGTGTCATGAAAGGCTCCATAATTTCTGTCTTGTTTTAATAAATTATTGTTTTGAGATAATTTTTTCAAGGGGGTTTCCGGAAATAATTTTTCTCAGTACGCTCTGTGCCGTGTCATCCTCCAGGTAAACCGATGCCTGCCAGGTGCGTTGAGCACTGCAGGGGAAAGCCGCTCGCGGGCGCGGGCAGCCATGCGAGTCAGCCTGCAAGGCAGGACTGAACAACAAGCGGAGTGCGTCAATCTGGACAGCTTGAACAAACTCGACAGGTTCCTTGCCGATGTACAGGGCAGGGCGTACCGGATTGCACAGATCGCCACCAATCATTCAGACGACGCGCTGGATCTGGTGCAGGACGCCATGTTCAAGCTCGTCGAAAAATATGCTGACCGAGACGAACAGGAATGGGGGCCGCTGTTTCACAGCATTCTGCAGAGCCGCATCAATGACTGGCATCGGCGCGGCACCGTGCGGCGCCGTGTGATGGGCTGGTTTGCGCGCGCGGAGGATGACGAGGAAGATCCCATCGAGCGTGTGGCCGACGAGGCCCAGCGCAGTCCCGAGCAGCATGTGCAGATGAGTGCCAGCATGGAAAGGCTGCAGGAGGCCTTGCAGGCCTTGCCCCTGCGGCAGCAGCAGGTGTTCCTGTTGCGGGTCTGGGAAGGCCTGGACGTTCGTCAGACAGCGCAGGCCATGGCCTGCGCCGAGGGCAGCGTCAAGTCCCACTATTCACGCGCCGTCCATACCCTGCGGCAACAACTGGGTGAGCACTGGTGATGGAAAGAAAGGTCGACTCTGAATTGATGAACGCATTGAGCGAGGACGAACGCTTCGTCCTGCGGGTGGCGGCAGAGCTGGACAACAGTCTGGGCAGTCTCAGTGCTGCCGAGCGGGCTCGCCTGGATGCGGCGCGGCGCGCCAGTCTGCTGCGTGCCGGTCTGGAATCTGTCGGGCAGTCCGCTGCGCACTCGGCCTTCGCCCGGGCGCTCGATGAGAGTGCCGAGCGCATTCCCGAGGATGTGCGGCAGCGTCTGGATACCATACGGGCACAGGCCATGGCGCGAGCGCGGGCGGATCGACGCAGCGCGGAGGCCGCAGGCACGCGTTTCTCCTGGCGTCTGCCGCGCGGGTTTGCGGTCCCGGCGGGTGCCTTTGCCTCCGTGTGCGTGCTGGTCACGACGCTGGCGCTGTTCTTCCCCTCGGACGTGCCCGAGGTGTTGCCGGTGGCGCTGTCCGAGGATGGTTTGTTGATCGCCTCGGCGGACGAACTGGAGCTTTATCAGAATCTGGAATTCTATCAGTGGCTTGCAGACAATGGCCTGCAGAACTGACGCAGCAGTGCGCTCCTTTGTCCTGATGCTGGGCCTGTTCTGCAGCGCACTGGTGTCGGCGCAGACGGCGAGTCCCACGCCCGCAGGCCCTGCCACGCAGGCGCCCCAAGAGCAGGAGCAGGGCCCATCGCTCGAATTGCTCGAGTTTCTCGGGCGTTGGGAGACCGACGACGGCGAATGGATCGCGCCGGAAGACCTGGCGGATGCGGAATTCGGCCTGCTGCTGGACGCGTCCCTAGAAATTGAACCCGACGAAAGTGACTGAGATCATGAAAGCGAGAGTGAACAAGCCTAAAAGCAGACGACAGGTCCCGCGGGCACTGATGCTGGTGATGGCGCTGAGTTGTGCCGGCCTCGTGCAGGCGCAGTCTGCGACCCCCTGGAGCGATCTGTCACCGGCCGAGCAGCAATTGCTGCAGCAGGTGCAGCCCCGCTGGGAGTCGCTGAGCCCCGAACAGCAAGAGCGCCTGCGTCGTGGCGCGGCGCGCTGGGAGCAGATGGCGCCGGAAGAGCGCAACCAGGCACGTCAGCAGCAGAACTATTTCCAGCAACTCAGTCCCGATCAGCGCGAACAGATCCAGCAGCGTTTCCGCCAGTTCAACGATGTGCCGCAGGGGCAGCAGCAGCGCCTGCGCGACATTCAGCGGCAGTTCCGGGAACTGCCGCAACCCCAGCGCGATGCGCTGCGACAGCGCTTCGAGACGCAGCGCCTGCAGCGCATGGAAAGACCTCAGGGCCAGGTGCAACGTCCGGAGGCGCTCCAGCGTCCCGACGTGCTGCAGAACCGCCCTGATCCGCAACTGCAGCGGCCTTCGCTGCAGGACATTCCCCGCACCCAGCCTCCTCGTATCGAGCGCCCCAATCCTCAGGGCGCCATGCCCCAGCGGCCTGGACCCGCACGCTGATACCCGCATGCGTGGGGTCTCCAACGGCCCTGAGCCTGTCATTTCTGCAGAAAAAAAGAGGCCGGAGGGATGTCCGGCCTGAAAGGGGAACCTTGCGGGGGTTCAGAGAAGGGGGTCGCGGGCGTCCGCCAGGCACTCACGGACGATCTCGCGGTGCTCCTTGCCAGCCTGGATGTTGCTGCGCAACTCCTCTGCACTCAGCTGGCCGTCGGCATTGGTGTCGATGCGCGCGAACTGTTCGCTGGCCCGGGTCTCGTGGTGGGCGTAGAATTCATCCTTGCTGATGGCTCCGTCCGCGTTCGCATCCGCAGCGCTGAAGGGGTCTTCCTCCAGGTCGGGGTTGCCGCCGTTCTCGGCGATGCAGGCGCGGAATTCGGCAATGTCGATCGCAGGATTGAGCGCGCGATGACGCGGGCCGGTATCCGTGCTGCTCAGCAGGCCGTCGCCATCCGTGTCGCGATGCTCGAACTGACGCGCGGCCTGTTCGATGCGCTCCGACAGGAACTCGGCAAGGCTGATCACGCCATCATTGTTGGTGTCTGCTCGGCGGATGACATGACCGGGGGACTGACGCGGGCCGCCTTGACGATCGCCGCGCATCTCGCGGGGGGGCTGGGCGCCGTCGCCGCGACCGGGGCGGTCCTGGGGCTGGGCAAGGGCCGCAACACTCAGCATGCTGCTGGCGACGACAAGGGACAGGGCAAGCAGGTTTCTCTTGGACATCTTGGACTCCTCTGGCTGGTAGTGATACCACGCAACTGCTGTTTCGTGGCTTTGCACTGTCTTCAACGAGGCGCTCGCGATATGGTTTACGCGGCGAAGAAATCGGCGGAATATCAGGCGTGATTCAGTATGGCTAGGGCTGACGTTAAATGAAGTGAGCTGTTTTCAGCTTTAGGTAGAAATTATTTTGCTTTAAGGAAGAACCCCCGGGAGCGCTGTGCTCGAATTGCTCCCCGTAAACACTGGCTTGTCAGGCCGGAAACAAGAAAAACTCGATTTACAACTTAGACGAAGGAGGTGCCTCGTGCGCGTTCAACCCGAACTGGTACGGCTCAAGACCCAAATTGCAACGACTATCAAGAGTGTGTCTGCCCTGGCGGCAAGCATGTCTCTGGCAGCATTCCTGCTCCCGGCCGCTGCCAGCGCCCAGGCCCAGGAAGGCGTGACCTTCCACAAGGACATCGTTCCCATTCTGCAGCGCAGCTGCCAGAACTGCCACCGTCCGGAAGGCGTGGCGCCAATGTCCCTGGTGACCTACGAAGAAGCAGCGCCGTTCGCCGGCCTGATCGAGTACAAGACCGGCCTGCGTGACCGCGCCGGTGCCATGCCTCCTTACTACCTCGAGAAGGACATCGGCATTCAGGACTACAAGGACGACCCCTCACTGACTGACGAAGAGATCGCCGCCATTTCCGCATGGGCCCGCTCCGGTGCTCCGGAAGGCGACCCCGCAGACGCTCCGCCCGCACTGGTGTTCCAGGAAGGCGCCGTGTGGACTGCCGGAGAGCCTGATCTGATCGTGCGCACCGAAGACGTGACCGTGCTGGGTGGCGCTCCCGACTGGTGGGGCGATATTCCCCGAGTGGCCATCCCCATCGAAGAGGATCGCTATGTCTCCTCGGTGGAAATCATCGAAGTGAATGACGTGGACACCAGTGGCGCCGCCGGCACCGTGGGTGGCCGCAACATTTACCACCACATGATCTGGAGCACCCAGGTTCTGGACGAGAATCTCAATGCCGTGGAAGGCGAGCCAGCCGTGTCCTGGCCGGTGCATGAAATAGCCCGCAACCCCGACATCTTCGATCCAGACAGCGGTCGTCTGCTGAAGAAAGGTTCCTACGTGGTCTCCGACTCCGTGCACCTGCACTCCACAGGCGTGGACACCACCGGTCACCTGCTGATCGGCTTCCGTTTCCACCCCGTCGGCTACGAGCCGAAGTACCGTCCTGCCCTGATTGGTCTGGGCAATGGCGTGGACATCAGCATCACCGGCAACGAAGAGGGGCAGGAACTGCACGCTTACGCCGTGCTGGAGCAGCACACCAAGGTCGTGACCTTCGAGCCGCACCTGCATGCACCGGGCGAGCGTATGTGCCTGGAAGCCATCTGGGGCTACACCGTCGAGACGCTGACCTGCGTGGGGTACGACCACAACTGGGTCCGTGGTTACACCTACGAAGACAACTCTGCACCGCTGCTGCCGAAAGGCACCGTGCTGCACATCGTTGGTTACATGAACAACACCAACACCAACCCGAATGTGCCTGATTCCCGCAACTGGCAGGGTTCCGGCAACCGTTCAGTGACCAACATGTTCATCGATCTCGGCATGCGCGTGTCTCTGTCCGAAGAGCAGTTCCTGGAAGAGATGCGTGTGCGCCGCGAGACGCTGAACCTCGGGCCGAACGATCACCAGATCGGCTGCCCGCTGTGCCTCGCCCCGCTTGTTGCTCCGGTTGACGAAGCGGCGACTGGCGCTGAAGTGGCTTCATCACAAGGGGATTGATCAAGATGGGTTTGCAAAGCATTAACGTGCGACGTTCTGCAGTCGTCGCCACACTGTTCGTCATGTTGAGTCTTTTCGCCGGGGCTGTCAGTGCGCAGACCTATCTGAAGGGTCAGCACATCGAGCCCGCCTACGAAGGTTGGAGGCAGCTGGAAGGCGGCAGTTACGTCATGATTTTCGGCTATCACAACGAAAACTGGCAGGAAGAGCTGGATATTCCGGTAGGTACGGACAACCTCTTCTCGCCAGGTCTCGAAGACCGTGGTCAGCCCACTCACTTCCTGCCGCGCAGAAACCGTTTCACCTTCGAGGTGCCGGTGCCTGCCGACTGGGGTGACAAGGAGCTGGCCTGGACAGTCACGGCGAATGGCGTCACCAAGGTGGCCTACGGCACCCTGGCACGCGATTACGTGATCGACAACGTGGTGATCGCGTCTGAGACCGGCTCCCTCGGGGCCGGTACCAGCAGCCCGGAATCACGCTCCAATGTTCCACCTGTTCTGACAGTGCTGGGTGATCGTGTGGGCGGCGAAGTCATTCGCAACGTTCGTGTCGGTGAGCCTCTGTTGATCACGGCTCGTGTGGATGATGATGGTCTGCCGCGTCCGCGCACGCAGTCCGGTCCGCGCACTGCCGAGTCAGAGCTGCGTCGCTTCATGCGTCCGCCGACTCGTATCACCGTGGGCAAGACCAACGGTCTGTTCCTGTCCTGGAACGTGTACCGTGGTGCTGGCGAAGTCACCTTCGACCCGCCCCAGGTCAAGCCTTGGGAAGACACCCGCACGTCCGCCAACTCGCCCTGGGGCGCTCTGTGGGTTCCACCTCCCATCCCGGAAGATGGTGTCTACGAGACCAACGTCACCTTCAGCGAGCCTGGCCAGTATGTGCTGTGGGGTCGCGCGGATGACGGCGGCCTGTTCCATGACCAGTACATCACGGTGAACGTGGAGCCCTGACAGCTTTGCAATGCCCGCATGACAAGAAACCCCGCCCGTGTCGCACCGGCGGGGTTTTTTATTGCGCTCTCGAACGTGTTGTGTGAATTGCAGGCAAGAAAAAGGCAGTGCCACCCGTCAGTGGCACTGCCTTTCTTGTCTTGCGTCCGCGACAGGCACTGCGTCAGCAGTGACCAGCGGTATCAGCAGGCTGTGACGTTCTCGGCCTGCGGGCCTTTCTGACCCTGGGTAATGGTGAACTTGACTTGCTGGCCTTCGGCCAGAGTCTTGAAACCATTGCTCTGAATGGCACTGTAGTGAACGAAAACGTCCGGGCCGTTGGCCTGGGAAATGAAGCCGAAGCCCTTGGATTCGTTGAAGAATTTAACCTGGCCGGTTACTGTAGACATAATGTCATCCTGTATTGCAGAAAGTGATTGAAAGATCGTGATTCTTCAGCGCAGACGGCATGGAGCCGATCTTGTGCGGAAGATCGTTAGCTGCAGAATTCGATTGCTAGATATGAGATACAGAACGAGGACTTGACGGCAGGACTTCGATTTGCAGTACATAAATATGGCCGATATTCAGGCTGCGGGCAGTATACGGGGCAATCGGGTCAAGTCAACCATTGTTTTCCGACGGCCTTGTCCGCAAATGACAAGGCCGCTGCCCCGACGTGCGGCAACGGCCTTGATTCCAGCAGCCCCGGTGCGGTGTTACTGTGGTCTGCGCACGTATTTCACCAGTTGCCTCGGACCCACTTCCGCCCCGTAGATATTGCCCTCGGCGTCGGCTGCAACCCCTTCGGCGGCGCTGGTGCCCCCCGGATTCAGGTCCGGATCGGGAATGAACGAGAACACGTGCCCGGTGATGGCACTGCCCACGCGAATCCCTCGGCGCCAGCCGGGATTGGAGACGGCGCTGGACTCCGAATCCGCAGCGTAGAGCACGTCGTTCTTGTCGATGAAAATCCCACTCAAGCGTCCGAACTGCTTCCACTCGGTGATGAAGGTGCCGTCCTGCTCGAAGATCTGAATGCGGACATTGCCGCGATCGGCCACGAACAGGCGACCACGCGAGTCGAAAGCCAGGGCGTGCGGGGTGCGGAATTCACCGGGCGCCGTGCCGATGCTGCCCCAGGACTCCAGGAAATTGCCATTGCGGTCGTACTTGATGATGCGCGCCACGGTGTCCCAGTTGGCGTTGGCCCCCTGGCCGCTGTGCCCCTCGGCGATGTAGATGTCGCCGTTGGGTGCCGTGATCACGTCATTGGGCTCGTTCAGCAGATCGCCGCCCTGGCCATTGCCGGCCACCCCCGGCGTGCCGAAGCGCATCAGCACCTCGCCGGTGGGGCTGAACTTGTAGACCGAGTGGCCCTTGCCCGCTGCGTCCGGGTTGGCGGCCAGCTCGTTGGCATTGGCGGCGCGACCGTCCGCGATCCAGACGTTGCCCTCCGGGTCCACATGTATGCCATGGGGGAAGATGAACAAGCCGGCACCGAAACTGGTGAGCAGATTGCCGTCCTTGTCGTACTTCATCACCGGGTCGACGTCGGAGCCCGCGCAGCTGTTGGCGCCGCAACGCTCGGCCACCCAGATGGAGGTGCCGTCCGGGTCGATGTCGACTGTGCTGGTGGAACCCCAGGAGCGTCCGTCGGGAAGCTCGAAGAAGTCGTTGATGGTGTCGTAGGGGTTGGGGTGTTCGTTGGTGGGGTTGATGACGGTCTGGGCCTGCGCCGTCGTGCTGATCAGGGCCGTGCCGGCAATTGCCAGCGCCAGGGTGAGTCTGTGCGACATGTCGTGCTCCTTCTTGTTATTGGTATGGGGAACTTCTGTGACCGCGATTATAGGCCGCGTCTTGCGCGGCTGACGATGCCATCGGGCGCGAGCAGCTGCATCAGGACGCAACCCGGGGCCCGCTCACAGGCCATGGTCACGCAAGCGGCGATAGAGCGTGCGCAGGGAAACACCCAGCCCTGCAGCCACTGCGAGTTTGTCGCCGGCATGCCGCAGCAGCAATCGGCGCAGGTGCTCTGTCTCCAGGCTGTGCAGATCGGCGGGCACGCTGCCAGCCATGACATCGACATCCAGGCAGCTGTGCAGAAGCTCGACACTGATTTCCTCGGTGCTGGCGAGCAGCACGGCGCGCTCCAGGATATTGCGCAGCTCGCGGATATTGCCGCTGAAGTGCTGCGTCTGCAGCAGCGCCTGGGCTGGCGGACTCAGGCGGTGGCGGCCGTTGCCGGTGATCTTCTGCAGCAGTGAGCGGGCGATGAGGGGAATGTCCTCGGCGCGTTCGCGCAAGGCAGGCAGGACGATGGGAAAGACATTGATGCGGTAGAACAGATCTTCGCGGAACAGCCCCTGCTGCACCAGCTCGCGCAGATTCTTGTGGGTGGCGCAGATCAGGCGGAAGTCAGCGCGCTGTGGCTCGACGCTGCCGACGGCGCGATAGGTGCCGGTTTCGATCAGCCGCAGCAGCTTGACCTGTTGTGGCAGGGGGATGTCGCCGATCTCGTCAAGAAACAGGGTGCCTTCGTTGGCGGCTTCGACCAGGCCGGGCTTGCTGTAGGTCGCGCCGGTGAACGCTCCCCTGGCATGGCCGAACAGCTCGCTCTCGAACAGCGTTTCCGTCAGGCCGGCACATTCCACGGTGACAAAGGGCTTGCTCTTGCGTGTGCTGGCATCGTGGATTGCCTTGGCTGCCAGCTCCTTGCCCGTTCCGGACTCGCCCAGCAGCAGCACGGATGCGGTGCTGGGCGCCACCCGGTTGATCCGCTCCACCAGGGTGTTGAAGCGGGCGCTGGTGCCCACCATCAGTTCCGTGCTGGTGCGGGCGCTGGCATGGTGCACAGGCTTGAGCAATTCGACGAAGTACTGCAGCTCGCCACTGGCATCCAGAATGGGGAGCATCTCCACGTCCACGTGTTCCTTGCCACGGGGAGTGTTGTGGATGTGCAGCACCTTCTCGCGATGACCGGAGCGGCGGCTGGCCGCGAGCGGACAGGATTCACCCGCCTGGTCGCAGGGTTTGTCGTAGTGGTGGGAGATCCGATAGCAGTGGGCCGTCTGGCGGGTGTCGATGTCACCAAAAGCCCGGGTGTACAGCGCATTGGCAGCCAGAATCTCGTAGTCGCTGCTGACCAGGATGGCCGGGTAGTCGTAGCCTTCGAGCATGCCGGCAAGGGCACGGGGCGTCTTGTCTGAGCTGATGATCTGCATGGTGTCAGTTCTGGCAAAGGGTTTTGCCAATTTTGTCTCGCAATGGCGCCGATTGCCAGCCCGATCTCCTTGGCGAGCGGGTCTTGTCCAGAAAACCCCATTCAAAACAATGGGGTGTCATCGTGCACAGATTTTTGTGCAAGATTGGCCTGCCATTTGCTCAGTCCACTGCAGAGCGAATGCATCGCCCGTCGCCAAGGAGATCACGACATGATCAGCACCCAGATTCCGTTTGTTCCCACCCTCGATGTGAAGCCCGAGGTCCATCATTTCTTCGACGAGCCGACCAATACCTTCAGCTATGTGGTGAAGGACCCGGCATCCAATGCCTGTGCCGTCATCGATTCCGTGCTGGATCTGGACTATGCCTCCGGGCGCACCAGCTTTGCAGGGGCGGATCGCATTATTGCTTTCGTGAAGGAAAAGGGCTGGACGAACGAGTGGATCATCGAGACCCACGTGCATGCCGACCACCTTTCGGCTGCGCCCTATATCCAGCAGCATCTGGGCGGCAAGCTCGGCATCGGGGATCGCATCAACATCGTGCAGGACACGTTTGGCAAGGTGTTCAATGCCGGCACCGAGTTTGCGCGTGATGGCTCGCAGTTCGATCGCCTGTTTGCCGATGGGGACAGCTACATGATCGGCACCATGACGGCCTATGCCTTGCACACGCCAGGACACACGCCGGCCTGCATGACCCATGTGATCGGCGACGCAGCCTTCGTGGGCGATACCCTCTTCATGCCGGAAGGGGGCTCCGCCCGTGCCGATTTCCCCGGAGGCGATGCCCGCACCCTGTATCGTTCCATCCGTCGAGTGCTCTCGCTGCCGGGTCGTA
>Ga0222712_10000294_pt1 | contig 69722 bp, 94 predicted proteins | sample C33_657DmetaG_FD_165043 | JGI IMG/M metagenome (GOLD analysis project Ga0222712, IMG submission 165043) | Estuarine water microbial communities from San Francisco Bay, California, United States - C33_657D | ecosystem: Environmental > Aquatic > Marine > Unclassified | place: USA: California... | reverse complement strand
GAGAGAATTGCTTCCTTACCACAACCTACAACTGCATGTTTATATATTGATTATGTATATTTAGATACAGATGAAAGAAGAAGATTTGCACAACAATCGCATGAATATTTAATTGAACAAGTACAATTTAATGAAGATGTTGGTATTGCATCAGCATCAAGACGTATTGATTTAACATTTAATCATCCTGTAAAAGAACTTTTATGGGTTGTTCAACCTTCATGTTATACTGATTGTAAAGCTGCTGCAAAATATAGTAGACCTTCAGATAGATTAACACCATTTGTTTATGATAAAGCAGCAGTATATAGTCAACATTTACAAATTAATGGACAAGATCGTATGGAAGCAAGATATGGTGATTATTTTAATCAAGTACAACCTTATCAACATCATACTGGTTTATTTTATGATAAACCCGGTGCGTATTGTTATTCATTTGCGTTAAAACCTGAAGAACATCAACCATCAGGAACATGTAATTTTTCAAGAATTGATACGGCTACAATTGTTTTAAATATGGATGGAGCAGTTAATGTAGATCGTAGTACTGGAGATACATGGGATATGAGAGTATATGCTATAAATTATAATATTTTACGTGTAATGTCAGGTATGGGTGGATTAGCATTTTCTAACTAATTTATCTAATGAATAATAATAATGAAAACAAAAAGAAGAATAGGTGGTGTAAGTAATTGTGGACCATCTAATCCAATAAAAAATATTTTAGATAAATTTGCTAAATATTGGTGGGAAAATTTAAATATGGATGTATGGCATTCTACTTCACAAACTGGTTATTATTTTTCTGATAGAAAACATAATGATAAGCCTTGTTTTATGTCGGAAACACACGTTCATATTTGGAAAATGACTATAACAAAAAATAAAGTTAATGTTTTTTGGGCTAAAAAAATTAATAATGTACATGTATCTGCTGGAACAGCAATAGTAAATAAATCAGGTGTTGTATCATGGTTAAAAAATAAAATTAATGAAATTATTAAAGATAAACATTGTGTTGATGCTTTACAAATTGCCGCAAAAAACCCTAAAATTTTCTTAACAAAACCTGAACTTAAAACACTTATGTTAGATCTTAAAAAGGAAACTTCTTAGATACAAATAAAATGCCTTCTAAAACTTTAAAAAGAGGATCAAGAAGACAAGTATGGAATGGTAAAGCTGAAATGACAGCTGGAGGATTAAAAAAAGATGATTTAATTAAAAATCAAAGAGGACGTATTGTTTCAGTAAAAAAATGTCAAACAATGAAAAAAACTTATAAAGGTTCAGATGATGAAGAAGAACAACCTAAAGGATTTTGGAATAAATTATTTGATTCTGAATAAGTAAAAAAAATGGTTTTAAGCGTTATTCAATAATTAAATATAAAAAAATGTATTCAGTTGAAGCAAAAACTGTACAAACTGGAGCAGTTCGAACTTTAGTTGAAGCTTTAAAATCTATTTTAGTCGAAATGTCTTTATTATTCGACAAAGATGGAATTAAAATGATTGCAATGGATAATACACGTACAGTTTTAGTTCATTTAAGATTACATGCTGATAAATTTGAAAAATATGATTATAATCATAATACAACAAAATTTATTATTGGTGTTAATACTGATCATTTATATAGAATTGTTAGAACAGCAACAAATGATGATATACTTTCATTTTATGTTGAAAAAGATGATCCAAATTCTTTAGGAATTTTAATGGAAAATTCAGAAAAGAAACAAATACATAAATATAAATTAAATTTATTAGATAGAGATGAACCTGATTTACAATTACCTGATACTGAATTTAGTACTAGAATTACTATGCCATCATCAGATTTTCAAAAAATTTGTAGAGATATGACTTTATTATCAGCTAAAACAATATCAATTACAAATGTAAATAATTCTCTTTCTTTTACTTGTAAAGGACATTTTGCTTCAAGAACTACAACAATGGGTGATACTGATTTTAATATTCAAAAGAAAACATCTGAAATTATAAGTGAAAATTTTTCATTACCTCATTTAGTTTTATTTACAAAATGTACAAATCTTTGTAATAATGTAGAAATTCATGTAAAAAATGGTTGGTTTTTAATGATTAGATATGTTGTAGCTAATTTAGGTGAAATTAAATTATGTTTAATGCCTTGTTCTACTTAATCTTTCCATTGAAATATTTTTTTAAGATATAAAACTATTATAGCTGATACTAAAACATTTATAGCACCTGAACTCATATCTTCATATGTTTCATCATAATTTGATTTGAACATATGATCAATAAAATCAGGAGCAAAATTTTTAGTTGGATCTTTATGATGTTTTGAATGAGTTTCAGATTTTATCCAAGAATATTGAATCATATGATAAGATGTATAAGTTAATGAAAGTAAAAGAATTATACTAAATGGAATTATCCAATCACCAGTTAAATATTGAAATATTAAAGGAAATAACATAAAGTATACAAGTTCTAAAATACCTTCTAATGGTAAAGCTATCCATCTTGGTATTACCGGTTCATGATGTAACCAAAAATGAAAATTTAACCAATGATCATTTGGTAAAATATGTAATAAACGATGCGAAAAATAATAATTAAATGCCATTAATGAACCACCAACAAGAGATGATGGCCATGGTCTTTGTGGATATACAACTGCTATAGTACATAAAGCAAATGTTATTATAGCATAACCATAATTATCTAAAAGTATCATACGATTATTTTAATATTTTAAAAAAAAACTATTATAAAATAATGTTTCTAATAATTTTAATTGGATTATTTATGGTTTTTTTAAATCCATGTATTTATTCATGTATTACATGGAATTATTCTTTAATGTTATTTATGGGTATTTTAGGTTATACTAATTTAATAACATTTACAATAATTTTTTTAATATATATTGTATTACCAAATAATATAATTAAAGATATATTAATATTTTCAAATAATAAATTTAGAGATATTTTTAAATCAAGATTAGAAAAAACAGAAGAAAATATAAGAAAAACATTTAAAATTTTTATTAAATATCCTATACCTGAAAAATCTATTAATATATGGCATCCACATGGAATTTCAGGTGTTACACCAGTTATTCATAATGGTTATAAAATAACTGATTCAAATTATAAACCTACAAAAGGTGTTGTACATTATGGTTATTTCATGTTACCTTTTATAAAAGATATTATACCATTATTAAATGCTATACCATCTGATGAATATAATATTCGTGATACTTTAGAAAAAGAATCTATATCAATAACATTAGGTGGTGTTGATGAAATGAATTATATTATACCTAAACATTTACATTTAATTATAAATAAACGTAAAGGTATATTTAAAATAGCTTTAGAAATGGGTATACCTATAGTTCCTATAATAACTTATGGTGAACAAGAAATATTCCCTGAATTAAATTTACCAATTTTTAAATTATATAATGATTTTTTATATAAATATTTTAGATTTAGAATACCTATACCTACAATAGAATCTTTAATTAATTGGACAAGATTATCACAAACATCATTAGATCCAATAAAAACTTATACAGGTAAACCTATAATAACTAAAAAGATTATAAATCCATCTGAAAATCAAATAAAAAAACTTCGTAGTTTATATATTAAACGTTTAAAACAATTATTTGAAGAAACTAAACCTGATGGTTATACTTTAACAATTATTTAGGTCTTGAATGATGAGGTGTATAAACAACATCATCTGTAACTTTAAAATATGTTAGATTTTGATTCAAATTCTTTTTTTCTGAAATTTTTGTAGAAATATTCCATACTTTTATAATATGAAATTGTCCTTTTGGAGATATTGATATACCAGCCAAACTATCTTTATTATCAATAAGAAGTTCATTTGTAATACAATGCACCATCAAATCAATAAATGTTGTATGTGATTGTGTAGCATCAATTTTTTTAGACCAAGCACCACCATTTCTATGTTCTTCAGATTCCCATAAAGGTTTATAATCTTGTTTCATAAAGAAGAACATACCACATTCCCATGCTTCTTTTGGTATTGTATCAATAACAGACCAAAATTGTTGTGAAGTTGTAAAATAAGCAACTTTTATATAACTTTTTAGTGAATAATCTTTTAGTTCAGGATCATGATACCATAAAACCCAAATATTATTGAGTTTTATAGTTTCAGGAGATTCCATGTTTTATAATTTTTTATAGAATAATATAAAACGAATTCGTTTTACCATTTGAAAGAATATTATTAAAAAAAATATAATGGACGTTACAAGCGCTCTATTATATTCTGTAAGATTTGTTGAAAAAATTGATCTACCACAAATAATTAAAGATAATATATCTAAACTTAGACTTGTTCCTGCTGCATATAGACAAGGTAAATTTACACGTGCCCCTGTAAAACAAGAACAAACAAATTGGAGACATAAAGTTCTTGTAGATTATGTAAGACGCATTCGTGAAGTTGCAGATCCTGAATATGAACAAATATTTTCAATATTTAATAAAGTAGCAAAACCTACTCTAGAAACATTGACAAATGAAGCTATTGAAATTTTGAAGAAAAAAGATAAAGAATTCCGTTTGAGAGTTTCTACACTTTTATTTGATAAAGCTATTAGAGGTTCATTTTATGCAGGTATTATGTCAGAAGTAGCATTTAAACTAAATTCTGTTATACCTGAAATATCTGAAGATTTGGAATCACAAGCTTCAATGTTTGGAACTCTATATGATATGTCAGATACAATTACTTTTCCAAAAGATGGTGAAGAAAATTATGATGATAAAGTTATTCAATGGTCAAAACAAAAAGATATACGTAGAGGTTATTCAAGATTTCTTACACATCTATATATTTGTAATCTTGTATCAGGTAAAATACTTCAAGAATCTATGCAAAAAGTTCTTCAAGATTTGGATGAAACAATTGTTCAACCTAAAAGTGAAAAATCAGAAGAAAATGTAACACAATATTCAGATTTCCTATTTGAAATTGCTAAACTACTTCCAAAAACGGCTGTAGAATTGAGAGGACTTATTCAAACAAGAGTTGATATTATAGTAAAACGTCCAAGATCTGAACTACCAAGTTTAAATATGAGATCTCGATTTAAACTCGAAGATACATTTAAATGTGTACAGACATGCGTTTAAGACTTTCAAACATTTTCATTATAAAAAACAAAAATGAGTTTACCATCTGCGGCTGTTCTTTTAAAAGTATCTGAACTTGCTATTAAAGAAGATAAACCAGTCTTTTTTGATTATTATCAAAGTTCTCGTGATAAACAATGTTGTATTGGAGTACAAGATAAAATTAAATATTTAGTTAAATCTAGTGATGAATATACTTCAACTATTCAACAAGTTTATAAATGTGAAAATTGTTTTATTATTGCTACTGAAAATTCTTTATATATTGTAGATTCAGGTATACCTGTTAAAAAAGTAAATCCACCTTCAGAAGAAAAAACACAATAAAACAATGACAGATTTTCCTTGTCCACATTATATTTTATATGAACCTTTAAATGATAAAGAAACAATAAATTTTTTAGAAAAGTATAAAGAAAAGTATAATAATTTATTAGAAATTGAAGAAATTGATGCTTGTATACATTTTTCTTCAGATACTTTTTATAATTTATTTAATATGTGGATTACATCTATTCCTAAAAAGAAAGGAAATTTACGTATATTAATTATTTGGCATTCTGAATTCTTAACATCATCATGTCAACAAATGTTAAGAAGACAATTAGAACAACGTTCATTTAGAAATAGAGTTTGGTTTCATTTAGAAAATCCAACAAGTATACAAAATGCTTTAATAAGTCGTTGTATTATAAAACGAATGTCTACGAATATAATAATACCAAAATACAAATATGATTAGACTATTTACAGATGGTGCTTGTAAATCAAATGGTAAGCGTGAGGCTAGAGGGTCTTATGCTTATTATTTTCCTGATCATCCTGATTGGTCAGGAGCATCTCTTATACCAGATACAGATTCTCAAACAAATAATAGAGGTGAATTACTTGGAATTTATCATGGTGTACAAAAAGCTTTTGAATCATGTGATCCATCAAATAATGAATTAGTTATTTATTCAGATTCTACATATTCAATAAATTGTTTAACAAAATGGTTACCTGGATGGTTACGTAATCATTGGAAAACTGCTGAAGGAAAAGATGTTTTACATAAAGATTTAATTGAAAAAATAACAATTTTATTAAGTAAATTTTCAAAATTTAAAATTTTATATGTTAAAGCACATTCTACATCTCAAGATGAACTTTCTATAAATAATAATATTGTTGATAAAATGGCTACACAAATTTTATATCCACAACAAAAACAAGAAATTAATACAACAGAAAATATATTTCCAAATTTAGATTTACGTTTAATGGGTCCAGCAATAAATCAAGATTTAATTATTGAATGGTGTTTAAAAAATCTTGATAAAATAGATAAAGGACATTTAAATACAGCATTATTAATGGCATTTCAAAAAACTTTAAATGATAAAGGTTATAAAATTGAATCACAAAAAATAAATAAACAAAAAGTAATTAAATTAATTTCTAAAACGAATATTGTTGATACTAATATAATTATATAAAAATATGAGTGCATATCATTTCTGGTCAGATACATGTCCGCCATGTATTCGATTAAAACCTGTATTTCAAGATTTAAAAGAAGATTATCCTAAACTTAAATGGATATCTGTAGATATAAAAAATGATCCTAATAATTGTCATAAACAATTTAGTGTAACACAAGTTCCTACATTAGTTTGTGTATCATCAGATGGAACAATAACAAAACATTCAGGTTCAGATGCTATAGGATATTTTAAATTAGTAAGAGAAGTATCTTAAGAACTAATATTTTCAGTAACTAATTTACCATTTTTATATGCTTCACAAACAAATTCATCACCATCTTCAGATTCATCTTTTGAACATTGAGCACCAGTTCTAGGTGCTAATTTTTGAAAGACTTGACTTGTTTTTGATCCATCCCATCCTGGACCTGATAACATATTTTCTACAATACCACTTCTTGAATCACCTGGTACAAATGGTGCTAACCAATCACTAGTTTGAGATATAGTAACCCAACCTAATGCGCCAATAACAATAGATAAAGCTACACCTGCTAATCTAATTCCAGCTGAACCTTCATAATATTTTGAACAATCTGACATATAAAATAAAGCATATTGTGCTAAAATAAGAACAGCTGATGAAATATATAATGATATATTTGTAGCTACAGGTCTTTTTATAGAAGCATAAATAATATAATAAGATAATATACTTGTTGAAGCAACTAAATTCATTGGCATAGAACGATTTTCAAATCCTTCAAGACCAGGTATCATACAAAATGTTTTTCCAGGTTGTTCAATACCTTGTGAAGTAAATGAACTATAACCAGTTACTATACCAATTAACCAATTTAATAAAATTGATATTAAACCAATTATACTACCTATAGAATAACGAAAATCTTGTCCTATCATATCAGCAATAAATCCAAATGTAATTAAACCAAATGGTATAAAATTTATTACAGCATATAAAAATGCTCCAACACCTACCCATACACCACTAGAATATCCTGATGTATAAGAAAAATATATCGCAGCTCCTAAAAATAGAGCTCCTAAAATTGATGTTAATGAAATACCGGCTATAGCCCATCCACCTGAAATTGGAACAGAAGATGATGAACCCATTTATTATTATTTGTATGTGAGAGTTTTAAGAACAAAATAATGCTTTTTAAACAAATGGAAAGTTTATACTCTTCAACTAAATTGAATATTAAATGGGATGGAATGTGTGCCGGTGCCAATCAAAGTCCAATTAATTTATCACAGAGTATCGCAAAACCATGTAAAGGAACTTGTGACTTAAAAATTGACGATAGTACACCTCCGTGGGGAAATTGTGCTACTGAAGAAAATGGTCTTCTTGTTGCTTCAGAAAGCTTGGGATCTTGTAAGTTTAATAATATTACCTACAATGCCAAAATGATTTTAATTAATCATCCAAGTCATCATACGATTGAAGGTGTACAAGCTGATGCTGAAGTTGTAGCATATTTCTTTTCTCCAACTGGTGAAAGATTATGCGTATCTTCATTAATTCGTGTAAGCTCTTCACCAACTCCATCCTTAGATTTTTTTAAACAAGTTGTTGCTTATGCTTCTCCACTTTTTCCAACAAAAGTTAACTTAACAGGATGGTCATTACAACAAATGGTTCCTGCTGATGGATCGTACTATATGTACGATGGATCAGTAACTTTTCCACCATGTATGCCATGTGATTGGGTAGTATTTAAGACAATGATTAATATGGATCAATCCGATTTTGCTCTACTAGTAAAAAATACTCAAGCAGGTTCTCGTAGTATCCAAGCTCTAGGAAACCGAGAAATTTTTTATAATGATGGTGCTGATACTGGATTCTTACCACATGATAATAAAACTTATCTTGTTATGAAACCTTTAAAACCACCTGCTAAAAAGAAACAAGAAATTTCTAGAGTTGATTTAAAAACTAATTTAGGTAAAACTTTAACAAAAGAACCAACAACAACTGAAAAAGTAGGAAAACATGTTTATGATAATTGGGATGATTATTTAGAATTATTATATTTTTTAATATTTTCAGGTATAGTTTTATATACGTTAAGATATTTATATTATTCAGATATATTTTTAATGAAAAACATTGTTAATGTTTTTAAACCATCTAGTGCTTCCAATATTCCTCTTCCGTCGGAATAGTTGATACACTACCTTCACTTCCAACTGGTTCATCAACTATATGAATAAACATATACTTTTCAGCTTCACGAAACATGCGTCTTACTTTATTTTGAACATTTTTCTTGAATTTATTACATTCAGATGGTGATTTTTGCCAACCATCTTCTGTAAAGATTGTCCAAATAGAACCTCCTTCTTCAACATGTTTTCTCCAATATTTCTTACAAGATTCACGAATGTTTCTTTCAGCAATTGGTTTCCATTCAACTGGACCATGAAATCTTTTTCCATATTCAATATAGTTTGAAGTCCAATGCTTAAAAGTATCATAATCAATAATTTGTTCAAAAGGCTGGTAAGAAACTTGCATTTTGATTTTTAATAATTTTTCAATATAATAAAATTAAATCCGTTTTTTAAAAAACGAATCATATTATATATTTTAATATTTCTTATAAAAAATGGTTTCAGGTATAGCAATTGAATCTTCAGGTAGTTTAAAAGAACTTTCTGTTCCTATTAAAACACCTGATGTTCTTATATGGTTACGTAAAAAATTTAAAAAACCTGGAATGCAATTTCAAGGTAAAATTGTAGATCCTAATAATTCTTCAAGATGGTTATCAATATTTGCTTGTCCTTCAGAAGATGAAGAAGATGTTAATCCACATTTACTTCCATCACCTTTTGAAGAAGAAACATATTCTGGTACAATTGTTGTTCTTGCAATTAATTCAGATCAAGATGATTATGAAAAAGATGCTTCAAAATATGAAAATATAAAAACAGAAGAATATGAAACTTTATATTCTATGTGGCAATTTGAAGAAGAAGAAGATGATGAAGAAGTTGAAGAAGAAGAAGATGAAGAAGAATCTGTACATCGTGTAATAACACCTACAATTATAAAAACAAAAGATGTATTTGTAGAACATCCATTTCGTGAAAAAGTTATTGAAATTTTAGGTAAAGAATTTGAAATTAATATTTTACAATGGGTTGAAAACTTTTCTAAAAAAAATGGTATTGATGTAGATTGGAATAATCGTGTATTTTGGAATGCTTATAGAAGTAAATGTGTTTCAGTTTATAGAAATTTACATTTATTTAATAATTCATATGATATAAAAACATTTATTAATTTATCAGCTCAAGAATTATGCCCAATAAAATGGCAAGAAAAATATAATAAAACTATTGAACAAGAACAAAAACTTTATTCTAAATCTAATTCTGCTTCAATCTTAATGTATTGTTCAAGATGTAAAAAGAAAACTGGTTGTGAATATTATCAAATGCAAACTCGTTCTGCTGATGAACCTATGACAACTTTTGTAACATGTTTAGAATGTGATAAGAAATGGAAATTTTAAGGAGTTACGCGTATTTGTATTCTTGAAGAATCAGAAGGAGTATCAATATGTGTTTCTTGACGAAAAACTTTAATTTTATGTAAACCATTAACTTCAACAGGTAAAGATATATCAGTTACATTTTTAAATCTTAAATTGAATTCATCAATAATTTCATGAGGACAATTTGGTGTAGTTTCTGCCATACGTTCCATAGTTTCACGAACATGCATTAAAAGTAATTCAGCTGGTGATCTTTCATCTCGTGGTAATGATAATTCAATAGTAATTTTTGATGAAATTTTTGAATAATTTAAATGTGCTATACGATGTGCTTCTGCTCGTTTAGCAAATGCAAAAAATCCACCAAGTGTATTTAAAATTCCTACACCAATAGATACTAAACCAATTGCAATTGTTGATGTTTGTGTATTTCCTGAACCAAATAATGATGTTGAACCTACTGATGCTGTTCCTGCTAATGTAGATAAAACAATAACAGGAACTTGTACAAATGTATTATATTTACTCATCATTGTTTCAGCTCTTATATGTAACCAAGCTAGACCTCGACATCTTTCCCCTTCTTGTGCTAAAATATCTTCTAATTGTGAAGACCATTCAATAGGTTGGTCATCTTCTGTTTTAACAGACATTTATAAATCTCTGCTAAAAAACAATGGAAAGTGAAGACGTATGGATTTATGATAATCCTATAAGAACACCATATGAAAAAAAAATGAAATCAATATTATTGAAATTATTACATAATAATGAATTAGCAAAAAAAGGTGCTCGTAATTTAGGTTTATTTGAATTTTTAAAAAATCATCAATTTCGAAATTATAAAATTTTACATAAAAATATATTATTAAAAAAAAATAAACCTTTTTTTAAACTTGAAGATTCTAAAATTGTTTGGGAATATTTTAATAAACAAAAAGGAGGTGCTCTTACTAAAGAACAACTTGAACAAATTAACAAAGATGGTCTAAAACAACTTGAAGAAATGAAACCATCAAAAATAAAAAAAGTTAAAGAACAGAGTTATCAAAACGCACCTGTATCTACTGAATTAGGAACTCAACCTGTAGAAGATACTTCAAGATCAGCTTATGATGCTATTGTAGATAGATGGTTAAAATTTTGGTTTGCTTTAACACCTCAATTTATTAAAGAACCTATTAATTCTATAAGTCCATTTCTTTATCCTTTAAAAACATTAGAGAATATACCTGTATGGGGTGAAACATTAGGTTTAGCTGTTGATGTTACAGCACAAATGAATAAAAATATTGCAAAAATGGCTCAAATGTATACGCCTATGATAATGGGATTTTTACCAATACCTGAAGCTTCAACTGTAGGTATTATTGTAGGTTATATGATTTCTACAATTTTTATATTTTTTAATATGATAATATTTACTACAAGACATCATTTTGGCGAAGCGTTTAAACAATCATTAGCTTTAATTCCTTTTGTTGGTATGGCATTAGAAAATATGGCAGATTCAAGTGATGGTCTTTTAGGAAGATATGGTAAAGCAAGATTAAAAATTATTCAACAATTAAAAGATTCTGTATTATTTACATGGATGGGAACAATAATTGAATGGACAACTTTAGATCCTTATTATGAAGGTGATTCTACAAAAGATGCTGAAAAAATAAAAGGATTTTTAAATGAACATATTGAAAAAGCTACTAAATATGGTAAAGAATTACATGCAAATCTTAACGAAAACTTAAATAATCCAGAAAAACGTGCTGAAACTTTAGAATTATTAAAACAAAAAGCTCAAGATAGTATAGAACAAGTAAAAAATTCCAAGTTAGCACAAACATTAAAAGATTCAACATCTAAAGGTCTTTCTACATTGGGAACAGCAGTAGAACCCCCTCCACCAACTTTATCAGAAAAATTTAGTCGTAGTATTGGTGTTTCAAAAGAAGGAACTTTGGAAAAAACGAGACGTAAAGCAAGTGAAATATTAAAAAAAGGAAGTAAATCTGTTATTGGAAAACAAGCTGGTGGTAAAGGACTTTCAAATATCAAGAGTCGTAAAAGTAAATGGAAAACACAACGAATATTAAAGAAATAATACGTAATTGGATATCTCTTGATGATGAATCAAGAACTTTAACTTCTCGTCAAAAAACTATTCGTGATGAAAAACAAAAAATATCTAAAGATATATTGGAATTTATGAAATCTAATAATGTAGATAATTTTAATTTAGAAGGTAATGGTATGGGTACTCTATCAAGATCTGTAAGAACATCAAAACCTCCTTTGAAAAGACAACAAATAAGAACACAATTACTTCTACAATTTTCTGATCAACCACAAAGAGTAGCTGAAGCTTTACGTGCTATTGAAGGTGTACATGAAGGTGATGATATGTCAATTGTAGGAACTCAAAAAGAATTACTAACAAGACGTATACCTAAACAATAACTTCATCTAATTTAAAAAATAAATCAATTCTTCTTTTTCTTATATATGAAGCATCTAATTCATCAATTGAACTTTTTGATGAATTACTTGTAAAAATAACAATAACATTAGTAAAAAATTTTAAATTATCCATAAATTTTGACCATGAAGGTTTATCAAATATTAATGTTGAAACTTCTTGATTTAATATAATTTTTCCTTCATGTACCTTTTTAATTGTTATATCAATTTCATCAACTAATATTATTATAGGTGTATCTTCTTCTAACCAATCTTGCATTCTTGAAACTATTAATGATAATGAATTTCCAGGTTCTATAGGATTAAAAGAATTTGTAAATGCTCCATTTAATTCTTTTGTTAAAAGATATCCTATTGAACTTTTACCACAACATGGTGGTCCTTCAATAAATATAGAACATCTTTTTTCTTTATTATAAAATTTAACTATTTCATCAATAATAGTTTGTTGTTGTTTATAAGGTTTTAAATCTGTAACATCAAAAATTAATCTTGTATACTCAAAACATTTATAATTACCATATCTTGAAAATACAGATATTTTATTACGATTAGAATCTACAAATATTTCATCATCTTCTAAAAATTTTTGTTCAGGTGATTCAATTAAATAATCAAAATATTTTTCAGTTGTTAAAAAAGTAATTTTTGATGATGTTTCATAAGATTCATTTGATAAATAACCAATTATTTTTTTATTCCAAAACCATCCTGAAATTGTTTTTTTATTACCTTTTGTTAATGATGTATCTGTAGAAACACATTCATTTTCTAATTTTTTAATTAAAGTTTTAAATAAATCTTTATCAAATTTTAAAACATATTTATGTATTCCATTATATTTTAATAAAAATAATAAAAAATCTATAAAATATGATGAATAATAACTTAAAAATCCAAAAAAAACTATTGATGATGTTTCAACCATTTTTAGTTTATAAAATACTTTTTAAGTTTAAATCTTTCTACCTTCAGGATTAATTATAGGCATTTCATTATCTGTCCAATATTTAATTAGTATTTCACGTGGAATTTGCATTTCACTTATTGGTTTAATTACAGCAGGATTACCTTGTCCATCACAAAGATCTTCTCTATAACAACCATTATAAATATCATAGTTGTTTCGAAAACCAAAGATTTTATAGGCAGATTCCCATGCTTCTTTTTGTGTACACTTTTGCAATTCCAATTTTTTAGATGGAATAAGTCCATAGACTTTACCATTTATGTAAAGAGGTCTTAGCAGTTCTTTCGGTACTACATAACCATTTGTTGGATAAACCCAAACTTCATCAGGAAACAAATCAAAATCAGTAACCAATGCTACTGCACAATCAGGTTTTAATTGATACCATGCCATTTTTTTTCTTATAAATTTCTAAAATTTAAGAATTTTTTATTCGTTTTAATGTATCCAATGCAGCTAATTGTTCAGCTTGTTTTTTTGTTGTTGATATACCTTGTCCTAAAATTTTTCCTAATGAATCTATAACTGCCATTGTAAACCCATTTTCAGATGATAACATTTTATATGTCGGTGTAAATTTTAATTTAGATTGACATAATTTTTGTAATTGATCTTTATAATTTGTATCATTTAAAAGAATTTTTGGTATATCTATATAAGTTTCTATTAAAGATACAACAAATGAATAAATAATATTAAATGAATATTCAGAATCTATCCATAATGCTCCAATAAATGCTTCTAAAATATCACCTAATTTTTTAATATTATTTCTACCATTACATAATTCTTCATTATGACGAGAAATTATATAAAATTCATTTAATTTAAGTTTAATTGTTAGAATTCCCAACATTGAATTACAGACGATTTCTTTTCTAAGATTCGTCAGAAATCCTTCTTGCTGTATTGGAAATCTTTTAGATAAATATGTAGATACTGAAACACCTAATACAGAATCACCTAAATGTTCAAGACGTTCATAAGAATCTTTAAATAAATCTATACAATCTGTAGGTTTATCAATCAAAATTGCTTTTTCACCTGTTGGTGTTGTATATTCATTCCTTTTTACATAAGATGAATGTACCATAGCATTTTGAAATATATTTATATTTTTAGGTTTATATTGACATCCATGTTTATGAAGAATATCAATAATATCATTTTTTGTTAATAATTTATTTCTTGAATTATAAGGATTATATTCCATTTGTTAAAAAAAAAGGTTTAAAGTTTTCATTTTAATCCGTTTTTTATTTTGATACATGTCTTGTAATTCTCCATTCAGATTTTATTGATCTTTCACTTTCTCTTTGTATAATAAATTCATACAAACCTTCAGGATCTTTTTGTTCACGAGAATTCCAATATGTAACAATATCATTATTCAAATCAGCTTTTGAAAGATACCATGATCCATGCCATTGTTCAGGCTGATCTACAACAAATGTAGAATTTTGATGTTGAAACTTTTTAACTGTTGCAAATTGTGGTGATTTCATAACATCAATAATTTCAAGTTCCAAAATTTTACGTTGTTCACGTTTATTATTTAGAATTTTATTACTTTCTTTTATTTCTTCATCAATTGCACTATAACGAGTTGCTAGATTACGTAGTTCATCCATTGTTGTCTTTTTTAGATTTTTAAATATCTTTTTTATGAATCCATTTTAAGATTTTTATATGCATTATACAATTCTACCCAACCTTGTACAACAATATCAAAATTTACTTTCCCTTCAATTGTATTAATTTTTGTAATAAAAGTTTTTAAAAGTTTTGTTGAACCTTCTAATTGATAAATAAGAAATTCTTCAAGATTTTCTACATCATAAACAATATTTTCAGGTTTAATATTATTATCTTCTAAATATTTTACACACATTTCATTCAATACTTCCATTCTTATGTTTTAAAAAAAAGTTATTAACTTTATTAAATTTTCGTTTTATTATTTTCCACTCCATTTATGTAGTTCTCCAGTATGTAGTGTTCTACCTCTCAGATCATCTTTACTTTTTGGATGATATTCAGATTGATAAGCTTTACTATCTGAAGGACGAACACGAGCAGGAAGTAGAAATCCTAGATCTGCGTATGCAGATGGTGGTACCCAAAATGAACCAACTCCTTGATATTGTACTTCTTGAAGTTGTTTATAAACAAGTGGAGTTTTTTTAGTAAAATTCATTTCTTTTTTTTATTAAAAATTTAAAATTTAATTTAAAAATTCCGTTTTAACAAAAACAAAAATTACTCTAGTTTCCCTTTATTCTTTTTGGCTGAATGCCCGCCTCTCTGCGCATTTCAACTGTGATCAGCACTATGCCTGACCTCCGTAACTTTTTTCACTTCGTATGTCTACTCCGCGTATTTCTCATTACAATCCCTCTTCCGCCCCCTCCCGCGTTATATCATAGTCACCTTGCGTGACTCCTGCTAGTTCCTACCTTTATTATTTTCATTCTTTTCCGTTGCCTTCTTTTCTTTACTCACTTTTTATCTAACCTTGTTTCCCTCTTAAAATCCATCAACTCTAAGAATGTTGTGCACCTCCTCGCACAAACACTGTCGAATCACTATAAACTAAAATGTTCTCCACGCATTTTAATTTATATGTTCGTCCATCGTATGATACCTTTGCAAAGGGTATCATCCTGAATCCTCTTTAAAAGTCCACGTCTGTTTTCAAACGCCTTATATATGTATATCCGCTATTCTGAATAAATCCAGCATTAGTGTTCATGCATTTTATCTCGTTTAAGCATATTCATGGGCCTTCCTTAAGAATCCCGCTAATCAATTTCTTATAAAAAAAGAATCCGTTTTAATGGATCCAAAAGATCTTGGCTCTTAGTCTTACTCGTTATCGCTGTCATTTGTTATCTTCAAAGAGCCAGACGCAGTTCGTGGACGTTGCTTTTTCGACAAGTCCCACCTGCACTGCAGACACATCTGTCCATAGTGTACGTACTCAGGATACTTTACACAATTCCTCAGCCTCCGGCATTTACCGCAAGAAGACAGCTTGATCTCTTCGTACCTCTCCGCCGATTTCGGGCTGTTGGCTGACCATGCAAGAACCATTTTCTTTGCAAACACTCTACATAATTCTAATAAAAAAGAATCCGTTTTCTTATCAAACATTAAATTTCTGTTTAAATGTTTTTAAATTTTTGCGCAAAGAGGTAGAATCTCCCCATAAAATCCATCGGGATAAAGCACCGGCTGTATCCGGTTGTGACCATTTCTCACCCATTCCGGAATGACGTTTCAGATAGAGAGAACGTCGTTTCTCATCCTTATGTTTGGTATAATCAGACATACCAGCGGCACCAAATGAGATTACTTTTTCCTTACCATCATCTTTCACAAATACAGCATCATACTTCTTTGCAGGCTTAAGAGATTTCCGTAAAGTTTTTAATCTCATCTTATTTATATCCATAAATTAATTTTGACATCCATGTTGGAAGAATTCCTATGAAAAAATCACTGGTATAATCACATTGACTTACACCACGTGGATAAATTTTTCCTTTATTTGACCAAGCTTTTGCTATTACAGCTTTCATAAAATCAGCATCAAGTTCACGAAAATTCTTAAAAAAAGCACCAACAATAAAGAATTCAGAAATAATAATAAATATAAGAACAATTAAATTTGTTAATAAAAGATCAGTAATACTTTTTCCATAATAAAAAGTTATAATTATACCAATAGATAAACAAAAAAATCCTAAAAATTCACATGTAATATATGTATTTAATTTTATTTGTCTATTTAATTCAAGCGTATTATTGAAAAATAATAAAACATCATCATCTGATTTTATAATATCAAATGCTGTATTTACAGCTGTTGTTATATTTCTTGTAGAATTTATAGAATTTAATAAAGCTACATCTAAAAGTTCAGGTTGTACAATATCAAATAAATCTGAAATTACAGAATAAGATTGTAATGGTGCTACATATTCAAAATAAAATATAGGTAGAAAAAATAGAAAGAAAGCAGTATGAACTAAAACTTCTACCCAAAACATCTTTATAATTATAATGGAAGATATACCTATTATAGTTCCACAAGATCCTATTTATGCGAAAGCATTAATTAATGGTTTAGGAGCTACAATTATTTTATGGACATTTTGGATGCCATTTATTATAGGATTTGCTCGACCTCTAGTTAATTCTCAAATTAAAGGATTTGTATGTAGATTTAGTCATATGGCAGTTAGGTCGTCTTCTGAATTAAATACATTTTTAAAAGCACTTGTAGCAGCTAATATTATAACTTATCCTGAAATGGCAGATATATTATGGAAAATAGAAAATACCCCTCCAGTAGATAATAATGTAGCTAAAAATGTTATTCAACAAAATGTTCAGAAAAATGTGGATGAAAATTTATTATTAATTATTTTATTTATTGTAACTTATTTTTTAATCATAATTTGTTGTGCTATAGGAATTTATACTCTTTCAAGTTGGTTTTCAATTGATTTGATTCCTTTATACAAATTTAATGGTGTTATGGCATTAATTATTATTACAATTGAAGCTACTTTTTTTGGATTAGTTGCTATGGCATATATTCCATTTGATATTAATTTAATAATTCAACAATTACAATTTAAATTAGATACATATTTATCTGATATTGGAAGTCAACAAATTATACGCCCTTCATGTCAATTTGATCCGCCTTTACAAGATTTTTTTATTGGTGATTGGATTCAACCTACTATGAGTTTTGGATCTCTTGATGAAGCTCAACAAAGATGTTTATTAAATTCACTATGTGTTGGCATAACACAACCTGGAAATTATCTAGGATCTTATATTTTAACATTATCTCGTGATAAATATATAGAATATCCTGGTACATCATATCATAATAAAGGTTCAACTTCTTGGCTCTTAAATCAATGTAGATAAATAAATGAAAGAATGGTGTGATGCTGTAATAGAAATGTCAGATTGTGAACCTCATAATTCTAAACATATTAAAAAAATATGTAATCATATTTTCAGATATATTTGTGTAACAAAAATTAAAGATATGAAAAAATTTAAAGAAAAATATGGGACAGATTATGAATTATTTATTCAAAGTTTATCAGAGTATCCATCTGAAATTATTAATGATATTTTAGATTATGATGGATTTTGGGAAAAAACACATGAATTTTGTAAAAAATATAAGTCGAAAACGAATCCATCTAAAGATTAAGATTATTATAATAAGAATGGGGGATACAATTATTGGAGTTCAATTTGGTATTGCTAATCCTGATGATATTATTTCAAGAAGTGTAGTTGAAGTTAAAACAGATAAAACTTATCAAGGTGATATTCCAGTTATTAATGGTGTATTTGATCCAAGATTTGGTGTTACAGAACAAGGTAAATCATGTCCTACATGTAAACAAAGTCATCTTTTATGTCCTGGACATTTTGGACATATTCGTTTAGCTCGCCCTGTATATCTTTATCAATTTATTGAAGTTATTCAAAAAGTTCTTGCTATAGTTTGTATTTCATGTAGTAATCCTTATTTACCTGATGATTATCTAGAACATATTTCTCAAGATTATAAAGGAACACAAAGATTTAATGCAGTTCGTGAATCTACTACTACTTATAAAGAATCAGATTTGAAAGAATCATCATCATGTGGTCATTGTGGATCACAATTAATTAAAAAAGTAACTAGAGCTGATGGAAATGTTACTGCTCTTCAAGCTATGACATATAAAGAAAATTCTGAACCATTTCGTCTTCAACCTGAATTAGTATTAAGATGTTTTCAAAGAATTACAGATAAACATATTGATCTTATTGGATTTAATCCTAAATTTTCTAGACCTGAATGGATGTTGTGTACAGTTTTAGCTGTTCCACCTTTGACTGTTCGTCCTTCTGTTATTATGGAAGATAATCAAAGATCTGAAGATGATTTAACACATAAACTAATTGATATTATTCGTCAAAATAATTCTGTTCGTGATAAAATTGATAAAGGTGAATCTGCTGATATTATTAATAAATTTACAGATCTTTTACAAATTCATGTTGCTACATATGTTGATAATGATATTAAAGGTATGCCTCCAGCCGCCCAAAGATCAGGTCGTCCTCTAAAAACTCTTAAAGCACGTTTTGGAGCAAAAGATGGACGCGTTCGTGGAAATTTGATGGGTAAACGTGTAGATTTCTCTGCTAGATCAGTTATTACACCTGATCCAAATATTGAAGTTGATCAATTAGGTGTTCCTGAAGAAATTGCAAGTAATTTAACTTTTCCTGAAATTGTTACTCCTTATAATCGTGATAGATTACTTATGTATGTTAGAAATGGTCCACAAAAATATCCAGGTGCTAAAACTATTGAATTTAAAGCTGATGGTCGTAGAATGCATCTAGGATTTATTAATCGTGAAAATGTTGATCTAAAAGAAGGTGATATTGTTCATAGACATCTTGTAGATAATGATGTTGTATTATTTAATCGTCAACCTTCACTACATAAAATGTCTATGATGTGTCATCGTATTCGTATTTTGCCATATTCTACATTTCGTCTAAATGTTTCAGCAACTAAACCTTATAATGCAGATTTTGATGGAGATGAAATGAATATGCATGTACCTCAAAGTGTTACAGCAGCAACTGAACTAAAAATGCTTGCTTCATTACTTAGACAAATTATTTCACCAAGAACTTCAGCACCAATTATTCAAGTTTTCCAAGATACTTTAACTGGAGTTTATAGAATTAGTGATAATTCTGTTAGTATTCCTGAACATATTGCAATGAATATGTTAGCTCGTATGAAACGCCCTCTTTCATCTTTTAAACGTATTGATAAACCAATTTCAGGTAAAGATGTTATTTCAAATGCATTTCCTTTAATGAATTTTAAAAGTGGTTCAGTTGAAATTAAAGATGGTCATTTCACTTCAGGTAGATTAGATAAAGGTTCATTAGGTAAAGCATCAAAAGGTATTATTCATACAATTTTCAATGATTTTGGGCATGAAAGAACTGGTGATTTCATTAATTCAGTTCAAAATATTGTAACTAAATTTAATATGTTTTCAGGATTTTCTACTGGTCCATCAGATTTGATAGCAAATATTAAAACAACAGAAGAAATTGAATTAGCATTGCAAAAAGGTAGATCTGAAGTTTCAAAAATTTTATCTGATATGCATTCAGGAAGATTTATTAATAATGAAGGTAGATCTAATGGTGAACAATTAGAATTACAAATTACAAAAGCTCTTAATGAAATTAATTCAACTATTGGTAATAAAGCTGTATCAAGTTTACCTTCATCAAATCGTATGCTTCAAATGACAGATAATTACGCAGGATCAAAAGGTTCTGCATTAAACATTACACAAATGATGGCATTACTTGGACAACAACTAGTTGATGGTAAACGTATTAAATATACAATGGATAATAGAACTTTACCACATTTTACTAAATTTGATGATGGCCCTGAATCAAGAGGATTTGTTGAAAATTCATTTATTTCAGGTATTCGTCCAACAGAATTCTTCTTTCATGCTATGGGTGGTCGTGAAGGTTTGATTGATACAGCTGTAAAAACTTCAGATACTGGATATATTCAACGTAAACTTGTTAAATTAATGGAAGATATTCATGTTGATCAAGATTATACTGTTCGTGATATTAATGGTTGTATTGTACAATTCTTATATTCAGAAGATGGTATTGATTCAACATGTGTAGAAATTCAAGAATGTGATTTAGCAATTCTTACACTTGAACAACTTTATTCAAATTTTGGTTGTACAAAAGAAGATTTTAAATCTGTTTGTAAAGAAGTTTCTGAAAATCCACCTGATCTTATTGAACAAATTATTGAAGATAGAAAAATTTTAATTAATAATATATTTAGATTTCAAAATAAAACAGAAATTAGAGCTCCAGTACATTTTAATAGATTAATTGCAAAATATAAAAATCCTTATTCTGTTAAAACTGATTTGACACCTGATTATGTTGTTTCTGAATTAGAAAAACTTACTAAAACTGCTTATATACAATCAAATAAACTATTTCATATTTTACTAAGATTTAATCTTGCTCCAAAAAAATCTATTATTATTAATAGATTTTCTAAAGAATTATTTGATGAATTAATTTCAGAAATTAAATTTCGTTATATGAAATCTTTAGTTCATCCTGGTGAAATGGTTGGTCCTCTTGCAGCTCAATCTATTGGTGAACCTACAACACAACTAACTCTAAATACTTTCCATACAGCTGGTACAACAAAAGCTAATGCTACTCAAGGTGTTCCACGTATTAGAGAACTTTTAGATGTATCCGAAAATCCTAAAAATCCTTCAAATGTAATTTATCTAAATCCTGAACTTTCTTTATCACAAGCAAATGCTTTAAATATGATGAAAGTTATACAAAAAACAACTTTGAGAGATATTACAAAATCTGTAAGAATTTATTATGATCCAAATCCATTAAGTTCAGATACATTAGTTCAAGAAGATCGTGAAATTTTAAAAGATTTTGAAAAATTTTCATTGACAAAAGGTTGTGCATCACCATGGATTATGAGATTAGAATTAGATGAACAAAAAATTGCTGAAAGACGTGTTATTGATATGACATTAATTCAATCTAAAATTGAAAATAATAAAGTTCTTAAAGTATTTGAATGTATACATTCAGATATTAATTCTGAAAAACTTGTATTAAGAATAACATTTGGTATTGATGTTGCACGTAATGCTTTATCTCTTCGTTTTATTGAAGATAAATTACTTGATACAATCCTTACAGGTGTAGATGGTATTGGTAGAGTATTTCCACGTGAAATTAATGATGAACTTGTATATGATGAAAAAATTGGTGGTTATCGTCCAATGAAACAACATGTATTAGATTCTGAAGGTTCAAATTTACTTGAATTATTTACAAAAGAAAATGTAGATTGTACACGTTCATTCTCTGATGATATACATGAAATTCTTAATATATTTGGTATTGAAACTGCTCGTATGACTTTATATGAAGAATTAATGAAAGTTTTCGTATCAGAATATATTAATTATCATCATTTATGTCTACTTGTTGATGCTATGACATATCATGGACATTTTGTTGAAATTAATAGATTTGGTATGTCAAAATTAGATAATGGTGTTCTTGCAAAATCATCATTTGAACAAACATCTAAAATTTTATTTGATGCTGCTGTATCAGGAGAATTTGATACTATGAGAGGTGTATCAGCAAATATTATGTTTGGACAAATACCACCATGTGGTACAGGATTTGTTGATATTCTTATTGATGAATCTAAATTACCTGAAGGTGATGATGAAATTAATATTGAAGAAGAAGATCTAAAACATGCTAATGAATTTGTAAAATCACAAGAAGAAAAAGGTGAATGTCGTCTAGATGATATTTTAATGGCTTGGTAATTTACATAATATAAAATTAATAAAGTAAAAAATGTCAGATCAACCTAAATAAATAATCTTGTAATTCCACGAAGAAAACTTCCAAGAAAATATAATCCAAAATTTCCTTTTGAATATGCTGTATAAAATAAAAGTCCAAATATAATTGATAATCCACCACCTATCATCATAGCCATAGGTAAACTTTCATGATAATCTTGTCTTAATTTTTCAGTATAATATACAGCATAAAAAATAACACTTAATCCTGCTAAAATTAATGCCCACCAAACCATTTTATATAACTTCTTAGAATAAGTTTTTACTTTAAGAAGTGGGTTTCCCCTTTATTAATTAGTATTTGTTTAATTTTTTTTGTATAACATTTAGTACCATATAATATACCACCAAGTTGTTAGTTCGAATAAGCAAGTCCGCCCATGCCGGACATTACACGAAGAACGTTGTAGTTTAGAGCATATACACGTACTTGTGCAGTATTACCACCCGTAACGGTATTTACTGAAACTGTGAGTTGTAAAGTAGCTTTATCAATACGAGAAAAGTTACAAGTTCCAGAAGGTTGGTGTTCTTCAGGTCTTAAAGAGAAGGAATAAACGTTAATACCAGTAGAAGGGGTACGAGTGTGGTGTTGATAAGGTTGTACTTTATCAAAATAAGAACCTTCACGTTCAGTGAAACGATCTTGTCCATTTAATTGTAATTTAGCAACTTCAACAGGGTTTTTACCTTCACATCTTACACCAGATGCTAAAATTACTTTAGCAAGTAAATAATTTACACCAGTATCAAATACAGTTGCTTCATCACCGGTTGCTCTTCCTTCATCGCCATCATATCCGGTGATATTATTTGGGCCAAGAGACATTTTACCAAGACTACCAGTGGCTGAAGAAATTCCTCCAGTACCGGTATTAGTACTTGTACCTGCTCTAGAAAGTAGAGACATAATAGTACCTTCCGTAGAAAAGTCATCAGAATAATTGAAAGGTTGTTGTCCACCTGCAACAGCTAGCCATTGAGGATTAGAGCAATCTACAAAAGAATCGCGTTGTACTACCCATAAAAGTTCTTTTACAGGGTGGTTAAAATTTAATTGAATTTTGTTAGAAGAAGAAGTAATAGATTCAGCACCAGTATATTGTACTTGTTCAATTAAATATTCATGAGATTGTTGAGCAAATCGGCGTCTTTCTTCAGTATCTAAATATACATAATCAACATATAAAGAACATGCGGCTAAAGATTTAGCAGTAGGTCTTTGAGCTGAACCTCCAAGATTCAAAGCAAATGTACAATTTTCCCAAGTATCAAAAGTTACATTTAGACGAACTTCGTGATATTGTAAAGCAATTAAAGGAATTGCCAATCCAGGATTTCGGCAAAACCAAAATTGTAAAGGAATATACAAAGTTTTAGCAGGAGTACCTGCGCGACCAAGACAAGACATAGTTAATTCATCAGGAGCGCAAGTATCACCTAAAGCTTGGCCAAGACGAGTTTTAAGTAATACAAGATCGTGAGTATTACCAACTAAACTATCAAGAGCAGGAACTTGTCCAGCTTCAGTAGATAATTGAGTCCAAATTTGCATCCAATCACCATATTGACGATCAATGCGTTGACCACCAATTTCTAATTCAACTTGTTGAATTAAACGATGGCCAATATAATTTACCCATCTGAATGAATTGTATAAAGTTTCTTTTGTTAAATCAACTTCAGGTAAAACTACTTGTACATAAGTTCTGAACATTAAATCAGCATTACGATTAATTACAGCAGTTACACGTTTATTGAAATCAGCTTGTCCATTAAAAGTTACTTCAATAGATTCCATTGCAAAATTGGTGTGGCGTTTATATAAAATTTTCCAAAAGGTAATTTGAGGATTACCTGAAATATAAATATCTTGAGCACCATAAGCTACAAGTTGTAAAAGACCACCAGCCATTTTTGTTTATACTCTTAAGTGAGAAAAAAAATCGACGACGAAAACTTCTAAATTAGCCTGTTGATCCAAAACCACCTTCACCACGTGAATCAGGTGGTAAAGGCAAATCATTAACTAATTTAACAGATTCCCATGGCATCCAATTTTGTCTACATAATTGAAAATATCTTTTTTCTTCAATATTAATTTCATTTGATTTATTAATTAAATCAACTTTTGCTTTTACTGTTCCTCTATATCCCATATCAATCAAACCAATAGAATTTGACAATCTCATAGATGTTGAAGAAATTGATGATCTTGGTATTAGTAAAACAGGTTCAGGATTACCACTTTTATCTGTACAAGCAATTTTAATATCAAAATCTAAAGTAACTTGATTATTTGTAGCATACAATGTTTGTTTTAACATTGGTATATCAAATCCTGAATCTGTCATTCTTCTATTTTCAATTTCATTTCTAATAAGTTTTTGCAAAAATACATTTGAAGTTTGTATATGTAGCATTTTTATTAAAGTAATGTTTCTTCTGTTAAAATTTAAATGCGATTAAAAAACATATAACTGCTAAAGTTTGAATAACTAAAAGTTTTAAAGATTCATATAATGTTATTCTACCTAATGAAAAATTTAAAAGAATAAATAAAGGATTAAAATGTGTTATAGATTCTTTTGAAATTAACATAGCAGATGTATAAGCTAACCCGATAAAATAAGGATTATTATTTGTTAATAAAGCAGATGCACATATTAATAAAACACCCATAAATTCTAAAAGTTCAGGAATCATTCCTTTTTCTTTTTACAAAGAGAATCATATAGTTTAAATAGTTACAAACTATTAATAAAAATGGAAGAATATTATAAACAAAAAGTTACATTTCCTTCTGATATTAATGAACATCTTCCTACTTTAAAAGAATATACTTTGAAATGTAATTCTGTAGTTGAATGTGGTGTTCGTAATATTGTAAGTTCATTTGCATTTGCTGTTGGTCTTAAAGGACGTCCAAATACATATACAATGGTAGATCCTTACAAATCAAATCAAATTGATATTTTTCTAAAAATGTGTCATCAAGAAGGTGTGAATGCTACATTTGTTAATCAAAGTGATCTTGAATGTCCTTTAGTTGAAACAGATCTTCTTTTTATTGATACATGGCATGTTTACGGACATCTGAAACGTGAATTAGCTTATTGGCATTCAAGTGTTCGTAAATATATTATTATGCATGATACAACAATTGATGAAATTTATGGTGAAACATTAAGAGTAGGATGGGATGCAAATCGTCAATCTAAAGAAACTGGAATTCCAGTTCATGAAATTACAAAAGGTCTTTGGCCAGCAATTGAAGAATTTTTACAAGAACATCCTGAATGGAAACTTGAGAAACGATATACAAATAATAATGGATTAACTATTTTGACTAGAGTTCTCTAACAAATATGTGATATCCCTTTGATGAAAATTGTTCATAATTACATGAATGTAAATCTTCTCCACATAAAAGAACTATTTTATTCGGAGAATAATATTTATTAACTAAATCAAATCCAGGTAAACCACGATGATAAGAACCATAAATAATTAAATCATATTTTTGATTAATAATATCTGTAGTTATACTAGCATTTTTTGTTTTATCATGTAATTCTTGAGGAATATTTCCTGTATATGTAATTCCTTTACCATAATATTTTGTATAAGGACCATCATCTTTATAAATATGTGGAATTTTAGGATAATCATGACATTCAGATCCAATTAAATCTTTAAATCCTTGTAAAGTTAAACAACGTAAATAATCAGGTCCTATATTACCTGAAAGAAATAAGATTTTTTTAGCTTCAAAATTTCCTGATTTATCTAAAATATATTGAGCCATTTTTTTAGTAGTTAAATTAGCTTTTGTATATTCTAAAAGTTCAAAAGCTAAATTTCCTGGATCTAATCCTGATTCATAAAATTTATTTGCTTTTAAAACTAAATCTTTAGGAAAAAATGTCATTGTATTTGTAGGACAATTTTCAAGATCTGGAAAATAAGGAATACATCCTTGTGATAAAATTTCATAATGTCTCATACAATCCCATCCTGCTTTTTTAGTTGTTTTAGCAAATACAGAAGTTTTATATTCATTATAATAATCAGATTCAGTTTGATAAATATATGTAGATAATACTCCAGGAATCAAATCTGAAATCCGTTTAGTTTTAGGATGAATTTCAGAAATAATTTTAGATTCTGGTATAGAAAATCCTATTGGATATACAGGCATTTTTTAAATTAATTGTTTATTATTTAAATCCATGATGAACATTTTGTATGAGTTTTATAAAATTCTAATTCACCAGGTTGAAATTCAGATTTCCAATATGTTAACCATGGTCTATGAACAGCAGTAAAATTTCCAGCAACACGAATATATACATCTTTAGGATATTTATGATTTACTAAACAAAAAGTTGTATCAATTCCTGTTTTCCATAAATTTGGAAATTCTGAATCATTTATAGGATATCTCCACATTTGAGATTCCCATTGTTTTATTGTATAATATCCGTATAATAATACATCATCACGAATATCTTTTGTAATATCTAAAGCAAATCCAACTTTGTACGCTTGATATTTTTCAGATATTTTATTAAGTGTTTCCATAAAATCTTGTGGTAAATTTGGATTTAAAAGTAAATCAGGATCTGTAATGAAATATTTATCTCCTCCTATTTTACGTATTTCATTACGATATACAACTGTATGACCATAATTTTGTGGCATTCTAATAACTTTTACATCTGTAGAATCTAAAAATTTAAGTAAAGGAGGATATGTGCTACAATTATCTACAATAAAAATAGATGTAGTATACTTCTTTAATTGTTCAACCATAGACTTTACATAAGTTAAGTTATTAAATGAAATTATAAATATTGGTAGCATTTTATATTTCTTAAAATATTATCATTTAAATGAATTGTTTTACATAATCAACATGTTTTTTTTCAATATCAGAATATGAAGGGCGTTGAACTACTAAAGAAGGAGCTACTAAATACCAATTATCACGAGCTTGTATTCTTTGCCAATACATATCTAGAGCATACATAGGTGGTAATTTAGTTAAAGTTAATCCATGTGCTCCATCTTTAAAATTTTGAAGAAGAGTTTTATAATAATGTTTATTAACTAGAAATGAAGTTGTAGTTTGTGATTTTTGTAATTTATATGTAAGTTTATCATATACAGGAACAACTGCTCCTAAAACAATAACATCATAAGGATTCTTAGATAAACTTTCAAGAATTGGATAACTTTTATCAAAATTTGACCACATTCCATCATCTTCAATAACAAGATAATTAGACCATCCTTCTAAAATAGCCATTTCTAAAACTGCAATATGAGATTTTGTACATCCTAATGCACCAAAATTTTCTTTAATAGCATTAAATCTTTGAATTTTTTCAGAAGGAAATATTGAAAGTTCAGATTCAATTTCTTGTCTTCTATCCGTTCTATGTTCCAAATTAATATATACAACTTTTTCAATAAATTCAAACATTTATTATACTATAAAACGATCTATGTAATTCGGTGTATCTTGAGTAACATCTGAATATGATGGGGGTGAATACATCATTTGTATAAGAAACCAGTTATCTCTTTGTTGAACATTATTCCACCATGTATCTATAGCATAAGTTGTTTTAGGATATCGTGTACGAAATGGAAATGGTCTAGGATCAACATTTTTAATATAAAGTCTTAATCCTTCTTCAAAATTCTGAAGAAGTCTTGTATAATATGATGAATTTACTAAATATGCTCCAGTTCCATAACATTTAGTTAATTTTAAAGAATCCTTATCATATTTACATAACATTCCTCCTAAAACTATAGAATCATAAGAAGTCATTTTCTCATATAAGAGATCCCATTTTTCTTCTTTGAATACCATATCATCTTCTAAAATTAAAACATTTTTCCATCCTGAAGAAATTGCCATTTTTAAAATAGCAATATGACTTTTTGTACATCCTATAGCACCTTCTGTATGACGAATTGCAGAAAATCTCATAATATTCTTACATGGAATTTTATGTAATTCTTTCTCAATTTGTTCACGTCGATCAGTTCGATGGTCTAAATTAATATATACAACTTGTTCAATCATTATTTTCTTCTTAGAAAACTTAAGGTATATGGTTTTATTACTTTTTTTGGAGGATTGTTAAAATATAATCCTGTAGTATCCATAGAAGGATCATTAAACCATTTTGGTGGGAAATAAATTGGACGATCATTATTCAAAAAAGCACCCCACCATGAAAAAGAAGAATTTGCACAAATACATCCTTTTGCTTTAGACATTAATAATAAAGTATCAACTTCAGATTCTTGAATAATTTGAATTTCTGGAAATAAACTTTGAGCATATTGAATATCATTCGTAAAAATAACATATGTTTCTCCAGGATGTTTATCCATACATTCTTTATAATACTCTTTCATATCAATAAAATGAAGTGAGTTTCCTATATAATCTCCTCCTCTTACATGAATGAAAAATTTTGATGAAATATCTGGATATTTTTGTAGTATAGATTCATCAAAAGTTAATGATTCAATCATATTATAATAATTTTTATTTAAATAATATTCAAAACGTTGAAAATAACCATACATCTTTAAATTTCCATCTATTTTATCAATGTTTGATTTCCAATTTTCATATGCTAATTTAGGATTTTCACGCAATATAATAGTTGGTTTATTATTATAATATGGCTTCCATTTTGAAAATATAGTATCAAAATAATTTTCTTTTGAATGAGGTGTAGGACTTTGTAAAGAATCTATAAAAATAAGATTTCCAGTTTCTTGTCTCAAATATAAAAGAAATCCTAATTGAAATAATTGATTTCCAAGTCCACCTTGTAAGTGTACAGTTATCCATTTAGGATTCATATTTAAAATTTCACACTTACTAAAATCATCTTTATTTATAACTTTACCTTCTATATCCGAATAATCCGATAATTGTGAAACTAGAGTGGGATAGACTACATACCAATTATCCAAACGTTGTAATGACTGCCAATATTGATCAATTGCATAATTATGAGATTTATCATACTCTTCATCTAACTTTTTTGCACCTTCTTCAAAATTTGTTAAGAGAGTTTGATAATAAGATTGAGAAACTAGATATGAAGTTGTACAACAAGAATTATAACATCGATAAGTCTTATCAAATGATAATAATGTTCCTCCCAAAAGAATTACATCGTAAGGTTTAGAAATTAATTCTTCAAGTAATGAATAACTATCTAAATTAAAAACAGCATCATCTTCAACAACCAAATAATTTTTCCAACCAAATTTAATAGCAAGTTTCAAAACTTCAATATGTGATTTTGAACAACCAAGATGACCTCTTTTAGGTTCATTAATAGCATCAAATCGCTGTACTTTTTCTGAAGAAAAAATAGAAAGTTCTTTCTCAATATTTTCTCTACGATCTTTGCGATGTTCTAAATTAATATAGACTACATGCTCTATAAATTCGAACATTATTTATTATGTTAGTTTTGATTCTAAAAATCCTTTCATAAAACAAACTTTAGGATGTAATAAATCTGAAGGACTATTCAACATATGAATAAATTGGTTATTAATTTGAATTTGTCCATAACATGGTTTACCTTGATATTTAAAATAATGATCTTGATATGGGTGGGGTCCGACATTTGATATTTCTTTCCACGGAAACATCATATTAATACCATCGCGAAACCAGTAATCTTGTTTTTTAATATTAAGTTTTGAGATGAATGTGTACCAATTTTGTCCACCGGTATCAAAATGATCAATTGCCGACCAATCCATATGATGATCTTTTACAAAATCAAATTTATAGAAAGATAGCCATGGATGTAAGAACCAGGGTCCTTCAACAATGTCATCTTTTAATAAACTAGGAGATTTATGAGTGTCAGGTTCACATAAATCACCCCACATACCATACTCATCAAGAAATGAGATTATTGAAAAGTCTTTAAACATGAACATATCTTGATCTAAAAATGCAAAATATTTAGGTTGCCTTTGTTTAACAATATTATTATAAACATAATTCAATTTTGTTCCGAGAATAACTGATACATTTTTACCTTTCATACATAGACTATTTGGAATACTTATTAATTGCACATCTTCAATCATGCACAATTTTGCTAATTGTTTACTTAATTCCGGATATTCTCCACAATTTGAATCTAATATAATTATCTTAAATGGATCCTTGCAAAATTTACGAATTGTTTTAATTTGGTATTCTGCACAAAAAAGGTTCGCATGAATAAGTAGATAAAATTCAATCATTATTTATTAAATAAAATAAAAAATTACATAAGTTATAACGTAATTAGCAGATAGCATTTTATTTAATTATGCATTATTGTTTAAGTTTAAAGAATTACTCTAGTTTTTTCAGTTTAAATATTACTTAATATTTAAATATTAAAATGGAACATTTGATATTATTTACTCCAAGTTATCCGATTGAACGAATTGGAAAAAATAATGATGGAGGATATGTCATATGTAATTTGCCAGGCGAATATGATTTATTTATTAGTGGAGGTGTATCTAATGATATCAGTTTTGAACAACATTTTTTGAAAAAACATCCTAATTTAAAATGCTATGCTTTTGATGGAACAATTAATTCTCTTCCGGAAAATGATAGTAGAATTACATTTATAAAGAAAAATTTGGGAAAAGAAACATCTGAAACAACAAATCTAAAATCGTATATGGATAGTTTTGAAGATATTTTTATGAAAATTGATATTGAAGGTCATGAATTTAGATTATTTCCTGAATTAGAAACCTATATGACAAAAATTAAACAACTAGTACTTGAAATTCATAGTCCCGGCGATATTAAATTACATCCTAAATATTTTAAAGGTCTCCAAGATATTGATCATAAATTTATGTTCAGTATGTTTTCTATGATTAATAAAACACATACTTTAGTCCATGTTCATGCAAATAATGGGTGTCAAAGTCATGTATATGATGGTATTAAGCTTCCAAATGTATTTGAATGTACATTCATTAGAAATGATTTTGTTACAGAAAAAATCCCTAATAAAACACCACTTCCATTAAGTATTGATATGTGTAACATTGTAGGAAAGCCGGATTATTTTATCAATTCTTTTCCTTTTGTTAATTAAATGATAATCGTCAGTGGTTATTATACGATTCCAAGTAAAAAATCAAAAGAATTCTATTATGGACATATTCAAAGATTTTTTAAAAAACTTACTTGGCAGAAAATTATCTTTTTTACAGATCAAGAAAATTTTTTGAGTCTAAGACATTTTGCACGATCAAATGTTCAATTTGTATTACAAAATTTCAATGATCTACCTGTCTTCCAAGATTTTCCTGAAGAGATTTGGAAAGAACAAATGAAATCAAATCCTGAACAATATCAGACATGGCAATTAGGAGCTATATGGGCATCTAAATCTTATTTTGTTCGCAGAGCATCTGAATTATCAGATGATGAATGGTTTGTTTGGGTTGATGCCGGCTGTGTGCGAACAGAAGAATGGAACTTAAATAATTTTACACGTCGTAATACTTTTTCTGATCCTGGAGTATATGTACAATTATTACATGCTTTACCATCAAAAGATTTATTTGAACTTCCAGATGTATTTATAGCAGGTTCTCATATTTTGTTTCATAGATCAAAAATTGATTTCTATATAGAATCATATAAAGAAAATATTAATAAATATATTCAAAATAAAAAATGTATTATTAATGATCAATATGTTATAGCTTCAATGTGTAAAGATTCTTCATTTCTAAAGTTAGTATCTTACAATGTTTCATGTCCAGATAGATGGTTTTTCTTTTTTAGTATTATATAAATGTATAATATTTCCATTTGCGCAGTGTTTAAGAATGAATCTCATATTTTAGATGAATGGTTACAGCATTATATAGTAAGAGGAGTTGATCATTTTTATTTAGTAAATGATGATAGTTCAGATAACTTTATGGATGTATTAAACAATTATAGTGATAAGGTAACTCTTTTTCATAATGATATTGTAACAAAAAATGTAGGAAGACAAGTATTAATTTATGAAAAATATTTTAGACATATTTTAAGTAGCTCGAAATGGTTCGGAATTATAGACTTAGACGAGTTCTTATATAGTCCCTTAAATATAGACTTAAGTACAATTCTAACCAAGTATGATTCTTATTCACAACTACAAGTAGACTGGTTACAATTTGGGAGTAATGGACATATACGACAGCCTTCATCAGTTGTTTCTGGGTTTACTAAACGAGCTGTATTTGATACGTCAAAAACATATTATTCATATAAGTGTCTTTTTAAAGGCGAGTCGTTGCTCGAATTTAATGTTCACAAAAATAAAGTTAAAGGTAGCACTTTTCATTTAAAGTATCATGAATCAGTAGATCTTGTTATCAACCATTATTCGATTCAGTCTCTTGATTTTTTTATGAATGTGAAAGCAACGCGTGGTGATTGTGATAATTGGTTTGATCATCAAAAATTATTACGTAATAAAGAATATTTTGATAGATATGATACTAACCATGTAGAAGATTTAAAACTTTTAAATCAGATTAAATATACTCCAAAATTAAAAGACGGAGTAACTTTAGTAATTACATCTTGCAATAGACCTGGACTACTTGATAAAACTCTTCAGTCTTTTCTACAAAAAAATACGTATCCTATTTATGAAACTATACTTCTAGATGATTCAGGAGTTATAAGTTGTAATGATTCTGTGGTAGAGAAATATAAACAACTTAATATAACTAATCTATATAATAAGCAAAATCTAGGACAAACTGAAAGCATTGATAAGCTGTATTCTTATGTACAAACAAAATATATCTTTCACTGCGAAGAAGATTGGGAATTTTTACAGCCAAACTTTATTGAAAAATCTATAAAAGTATTTAATGATAATCCTGAAGAAAAGATCTATACAGTTTGGTTACGCCCTCATAATAGTACATCGGGACATCCTATTATAAAAGATAATCTTGGCAGAGGTTACTATGAAATGAAACGAGATTTTTCATATATAGATAAAGGTATTAAGTATACGTGGGGAGGTATAACGTTTAATCCTGGTCTTCGCAAAACGTTAGATTGTTTGAAGTTTCATCCATATGCGAAAACATGTGAAAAGATGGAGAAAAATGGTAAAGAATATATTGGGGAATATACAATCAATAAAAAATATGTAGAACAAGGCTATTACGCTATGATTTTAGATGATCCAGTAGGTCATGTTGATCACATTGGATGGAATCATCATATAAAACGTTTCTGGGATTAAATAAAATGAAGATTGCTCTTAATTTAATGGACAACCTAGACTTTTCGATAAATCTTTCAAAAAATTTCAAGAAAATCTAAATATGGAAAATATTGATATATATGCATATGTTTGGAAAACTCATGATTATAAATTAATAAATAATATTTCTAATATTGTAGATTTTGAGTTTATAGATCCTATAGAAGATTTTCCTGATTCACAATATTCTCAATATTTTTGCCTACAATATGCGTGTAAAAAGTTTGAAGAGTATACAATAAAAAAAAATATATTTTATGATTATATTATTAGATCAAGAACCGATATCTATTTGCATAATAAAATTGATAATTTTGATTTTACTTTTGATAAACTATATGTAGCGAGTAACCACTGGTGTAACAATAAACTATTTGATGATAATATAATGTTAATGTCACAAGAGAACTATATAAAAATTTTTTCAAATATATATTATTTTTTTCTTGAAGGCTTAAATTTACGTAGTCCACATCCCGAAGAAATTTTGTATAGATATTTGAAATCTATAAATATGTTAGAAAAAATTAATAGAACACAAAAACTAGATTTCAAACTTACTAGATGCGTTATTACAAGTTAAGAACATTATTTCTTCCGGGAGTTTGCATAAAGCATTCCTGAAATAAATCAGGACGCTGATATAAACATATTGTTAATATAGTTTCATCAAGTCCAAGTAATTTTTCACTTAAAGATTTATATATGATATCATCATAGAGTTTAAAAATTTCATCTAATTGTTCAACTGAACCTCCAAAAAATGGCCCTTTTACAATTCGATCTACGAATGAAACATTGCAATATTTATTCATACCCGTTCTAAGAAATCCGTGAATTTCAGTATTATCAATATATCGTTGAGTCATTACCAAGAATTTAGAATACTTATCAAGTCTTGACTCAAAAGTTTTTAATACATTAATATCATGTTCACGTGTCATGCCACAATCTACCCAAAAAAACTTAGAAGATTTATGGGGATTGAGAATTGATGCTTCACGAATACAATGTAGCTTATTCAGCTGTATTGGAATATAATGCTGTAGTTTTGCTTGGGGACTACTTTTTAACCAATGTGCTGTAGGTTGGTCATACCATTCGGGTGAAGTCCGAATATCTTCAATAGTTTGAAGGTAGGGCATTTTTGTAGAAAAATCAGAAAGTGGACTATACACAAATACACAATTTGAATACTTATCACACGTTTCTTTTATATTCAAGTCTCCAAAGACTACAAATTTTAATCCAGTTGATAGTAATTCATTAAGCTGTTTTAGGTAGACATCGAATCCTCGCTTCCACGCATAATTGTTAGAGGTATTATCTAAATCTCCTCGTCTTATATCCCAAGCCGCAGTTACAAAAGTGTTCATTTATTATTATCTTTTTTAAATTTACTCAAATACTAGACGAGGAACTATGTGCATAGCTTCTAATTCTTGTGTCCATAATTTCATTGCATATGGTATAGTTTTCATTTCAAATTCTGTTCTTACACCACATGTTCCACATTCATATAATCTAGCATCTCTATTAACTACAGCTAATACACCACAATTTTTACAAAATCCGGTAGTAAATGGATCGGAAACATCCATCAATCTTTCTTTTGTAAACATTGCTGTGCCATGACTTAACATACAATCACGTTCCATTTCACCTACTCTCAAACCACCATCACGAGCTCTTCCTTCACATGGTTGACGAGTTAATGATACAATAGGTCCTTTATTACGTGAATGAATTTTATCACGAACCATATGTTTCAATCTTTGATAAAATGTTGGTCCCATAAATATTTCAGCTTCCATCATTTGTCCAGTTTGTCCATTATATAAAAGTTCATTACCATATGAATGCATACCAAGTTTCAACATATGTTCACGCAAATCTTCAATTTTCAAATGTGAATAAGGTGTTCCATCACCTAAATTACCAGTTTCTGAACAAATTTTACCAAACATTGTTTCCATTAATTGTGCAATTGTCATACGAGATGGTACAGCATGTGGATTCATTATAATATCAGGTCTCAATCCACTAGATGTAAACGGCATATCTTCTTCATTCAAAATAATTCCACATGTACCTTTTTGTCCATGACGAGATGAAACTTTATCACCAATTTCAGGTACACGTTCAGATACACATCTAACTTTAATAAATGGATAACCTTCAGAATTTTTATCTTGCCATACACCATCTATACGTGCATCTTCTGATCCTTTATATACTGTTGATGAATCTCTATATTTATAACCATGTACATCAGATTTCAAATTTGTAACTTTTCCAATCAAAATATTATTTTCTTTAATTTTTGAATGAAGTTTTGGTAAACCATTTTCATCTATATTATCATATGATGAACTTTTAAAACCTTTTGTATTTTCACGATAAGGTTTTGTAAATTTTTCTTCTTTACCTGATGCCATATTACGATGTTCTTCATCTTTATAAATTGTATAATACAATGATCTAAATAATCCTCTATCTAATGCTCCTTTATTTAAAATTACAGAATCTTCTTGATTATAACCACTATAAATTCCAATAGCAACAATACAATTATAACCAAATGGCATTTCTTCACATTTCAATACATCCATCATTCTTGTTTCTACAAATGGACGCATAGGATTACATAGAATATAACCATTTTTATCTAATCTTTTTGCATAATTTCTCGCATATAAACCCATAGCTTGTTTTCCCATAGCAGATTGATAAGTATTTCTTGGTGATTGATTATGATCACTCATTGGAATTGTTGATGCCATATGTCCTAGAATTAATGCTGGATGAATTTCACAATGTGTATGTTCTCTTGTAATTTCATTTGGAAATAATGAAATTCTAATTGTATCAGATTCTGAAGCATCAACATATTCTATATTTGCTGATACCCATGAATTCCATTCATTTTTAATTTTTGGAGGATCCATAATTCTACCATTATTTACACGAAATAATGGTCTTACAATTCTTCCACCATCAGTTTCTATACTAAGTTCTGAATCTAATATATTCCATACAATACTTGAATGTGGATGCAAAATAAATGTTCGTTTACATTCTTTAAGAAAATCATACAATTCTTTTGGATTTTTAGTATATCCCAATACAACACCATTCAATGATACAGGTACACCTGTATAATATTTAGATTCTTCAATCCATTCAATTCTATTACGCAATTGTTTTTCAATTACTATTGAAGGTGTATGTTGTGATACTGATGTTAACATTGATAAAGATTTAACAATACCAACTGAATGACCTTCAGGTGTTTCAACAGGACATACAAATCCAAATGATGTTCCATGTAATTTACGTGGAGCTAGAAGCTTTCCTGATTTTTCTACAGGTGTTTGTATTCTTCTTAAATGACTTATTGTAGCCAAATAAGATATTCTATTCAATACTTGTGATACACCCATTTTTGTTGCTATTGATGCTGTTCCTGTACCTTGTACAGTAAAATTACCTGTAGCTAAAGCTTGTTTTAATTTACCTTCAATTGTTGAAACTTTTAAAATTTTATATAAATTATTCAAATTCAAAACTTCTAAAGGTCTTGGTTTATCTTTTTTCCATGAATCATTATTAATTTCATGAACAAATTTACCTCTTACATCTTTACATACTTTTTGAAACAATTGACGAAATAGATGTGTTAGAAGAGCACCTGTAGAAACAACACGTTTATTTGGATAAGAATCACGATCATCTAAACTAATTTTTCCTTGATCTGTTAGAATCAATTTACGTATCATTGAACTGATCAAAATAGTTTTTCTACCTTCAAGAATTTCTATAGATGAATTATCACCTGAAAATTTTACATGTGGTAGTAATTCAGATTCTAAAAGTTGTTTTGTATATTCTTTTTTATCTTCTTGAGGTGTTGCATATTGCAAATGATGAGATAAATATTCAAGAGCATCATCTCTTGTATAAATTTTCATTTCAGAACATTCGGAAAATGATGCTAACATAGTATCATATTGTTCTTCTTGATTACCCCAAATTAATTTTACAATATCTTCATCATGTTCCATACCCAATACACGAAACAATATAATAATAGGTATTTCTTCACGAAATCTTGGAAGACATGCGTGCAAAGGATAACCATACCCATTAAATTTTGTTGATAATCTAATTTCTAGTTTTTTAGGTGGCATTGTAAATGATTCATGTAAAGATTTAAATTCTACAGAATAAATATATTTTGTTGCTGTTTTCTTTCCTGTAAATACCATAATTCTATTATCTGATACTTTTTCTTGTGATAGAATAGTTCTTTCTGATCCATGTATAATAAAATATCCAAGTGGATCATTTGAACATTCACCCATTTCTTCAGGTGACATAGGATAATCCTTCATAATACACAAAGATGATCCTAACATAACAGGAATTTTACCCAATGAAATACCTTCAAATACTCTTGTAGATTCTTCAAAATTTTTAAGTTGATGTCCTGAATAAGTTCTTACTATAAATCTAACATCTACAAACATTTGTGATGAATATGTAAAATTACGTATTCTTGCTTCTTGAGGAAACATTGGTTTTACACGTCCTGTAGCTTCTTGAATTCTTGGTTTCATATATGAAACATTTTCAAATGATAGTCTAAATTCATATTTATATTTTTTTGATTCAGGATCTTGTTCATGCCATACAACAATAGGATTTGTTGATGTTATAATTAGAGGTATTTTATTACGAATAAAATCTTCAAATGATTCGATTTGATGTTCAACTAATTTACGAGGACCATTATTAAAATAACTTGAAACGGCTTCCCAGTCCATACTTTTCTTAATGTCATTTATCCATAAATAGTTTCCTATTCGTTTTTAATAAAGAGAAAAGAATGGATAAAATTAAAATTACAAAAATTGGTGAACCTAAACATCATTCTAAAACACCTTCAAAAAGTATACTTAAAAAAACTTCAAAAATTAAAGGTGTAAAAGATCCATCAACAAATCCACCATTAAAACCTGAAATGAAAAAACATACAATAAGAATGTCAACATCAAAAGGTATTAAAAAATATAGAAAAACTATTAAACATAAAATTTCTAAACTTAAAAAAAATAAGATCGAAGAAATGTTTGAAAAACAAACTGATATTAAATTAAATCCAAATACTCCACCTGAAATTTCTAAAAAGTTATTAGAGAACGCTATATCTGCCGGTTTTGTTTCTATTGCTTAAAAAATAATGACATCTATATGGGGTCCATTAGGTTGGATGACTTTACATTCTATAAGTATAAATTATCCTGAAAATCCGGATAATAATGAAAAAAAAATATGTTCAAGATTTATTGAATTATTTGGAGATTGTATTACTTGTCATATTTGTAAAACACATTTTAATAAACTATATCAAATATATAAAACTAGACATCCTGAATACTTAAATTCAAGATATCATCTATTTTTATTTGTTGTTAGATTACATAATAATGTTAATAAAAAATTAGATAAACCTATTATAAAATCTGTTAATGAAGCTTTACAAACATTAAAACAAGCAACAACACAAACAGATCCTTCAACATTTAGAAAAAAATATTTAGATTATTTAAAAAGAATATGGAATAGTGATACATCATCATCAGGATTATTTGCAAAACAAAAAATTATTGAAATGGAGAAAATTAATAATGAATATTGGAATTTACGAGAAAATACTTATGATATAAATTTAGATGAAGGTAATGTTTTAGAAAATATTGAAGATATTAAAAGTCAAATGTTTAATCCATATAAATATTCTACTAAAGTAGGATTTAGAAATGGTCGTTTAATGTTTTAATTGATGTTAATGAATCAGTTGGATGCCATGGTAAACTTAAAAATGGTTTAGATTCCCATTCATGTTTTTTTATCCATAAAGGTCTTGTTTCAGAATACCATTCATCTTCAAACTTTTTATGTCTTTTTAATAAAGATTTTGAAGGTAAAATAAATGCTAAATGTTTCGATAATGTCATAGAATGTTTTTCAGATTTATGTGATGTTTCATAAAATTCTAAAATATCCATAATTAAAGGAGCATCAGGATACATATATGCCCAATTCCAATTTGTTGATTTATTTTCAATAAAATATTCAATTGTCCAATGAAATGTTTTCCAAAATGATTCAACTACTTTTTCTATATTTTGCAAACCATCTAAAACATGTAAATTATATTTTTTAGAAAATGTTTGTTTATCTTTTCCTATAACATAACGTTCAAATGGATTCTTACGTTTTTGATAAAATTCCCATTCAATTTTTTCAGATTCTTGTAAAAATTTATATCTTCCTTCTTCTAATTTTAAATTTGGTGAACCTGATTTATTATATATATCTAATGCACGTTGATAACCACCATCTCTTAATGAAAATAAACCTAAATTCGGCATAAAATCATTACCAAAACATAAAATACACAAATATAAAAATTGTTCAATTTCTATAGGTATTAACTTACATAATAATTTAATATTTAATAAACTAAATTCTCCTTCACAATTTAATTCTTGAGATTCTCTTAATAAATAAAATTCTGTAAACTTTTTTGAATGATATAATGATAACAAAATTAAATCAGCATCTAAACCATAAACAACAATATTTTTTTCATTAAATGATTTTAAATTCTTAAATAATTTTTGTTCACCTTCACCTGCTTTTAAAGTTCCAGAAATTTCTATAGGATATTTTTCTAATGCTTTTTCAAGTTCACGCATATAAGGTGTATCAGGAGAAATTTGATTTCTATCAAATATAGCTGGTTCTTTTATACGAAATCTACGATATCTTTGTTGAATCATTTTTGAATATGGAACTAAACCATCTAAATATATAATTGTTTTTTTTGAATTACATAATTTCATAATTAATTCAAGACCATCAAGTACACTTTGTATTGGTTCTGAATCTTTTAAATATTTATGAATTAAACAATTAAAATCTATACATAAAATATCAGTTTGTATATTTTTTATAGGTTTTACAATACCTGAATGTTGTCTAATTAAACTCATATAAAAAAAAGGAATACCCATTTAATATGTTTAAATTTCCTATTATGAAAACTTATTAGTAATAATACAAAATGTGGGAATGGACTTTATTATTTTTATTTGTAATTATATTTCTAGTTGTATTTTCACAAATTCGTAAAGAACCAAGTTGTTCACAATGTTCAAAATCAAGTTCAAGTTAGAAAAATTTTACTAAACTTTAAACTAAAATGAAAGTATCGCATATTCTTCTTTTATTCTCCATAGTATTATCTTCATTAGGTGGATATGCTGATATGATAGGTGGTCGTGTATTTGGTCTTTCACGTCAACATTATTGGAATGATGCTACATATATTTGTGTTCTAGCTATTGCAATTCATCTTTTATGGCATAAATAATAAAATGCCATCTACTTGTGGTATAGGAGGACGTAAAACTAAAAAAAATGGTATTGGAAAATTACATAAAGGTGATTTAACATCTCGTGGTTATTCATCTACAAAATCTAAAACATTAAGAAGAAGAGCTTTAAAAAAAGTTGTTAAAGCTGAAGGTGCTTTAAAAGTATTTAGACAATTAAATGCTGTAGCTGTTTATGATAAAAGATCTGCTCCAGGAAAATCACGTATATTTAAAACTGATAGAAATTGGGTTCGTAAAACTTTTATGAATACACATAAATAAAATGTGGAAACTTCTTTTAGCTGCTGTAGTTTTTTATGCATTTATTCCAGGTGTTCTTGTAACTTTACCATCTAAAGGTTCTAAATTAACTATAAATGTAGTACATGCCTTATTATTTTCTGTAACTATGTATTATTTAATGAAAGTTGTAAAACAATATGATTATTTTGGTAATCATGGTCCAGCAGGATGTCCACCATCACATACTCCAGGATATAAAGATGAAAAAGAAGTTTGTATTCCTCTTCCTGGAACTAGACAAAATCCACCAGGTTTTTCTTCACCTAATTAATCAGAATTATCAGGTATATACATAATTTTTACATACAATTCTCGTGATGTTCCAATTCGTTTACTCCATACATAAAATTCAAGATATAAATCATCAGGTAGAAAATCATTTTTAAAATCTTCTTTGAGATATGCACGAATAGTTTTTCCTGAAGGCATCAACTCTTCTTGTTGAATACCATTATGAATACCTGATACATAAGTAAACAAATATACATTTCTTGATTCTTCAGAATGTTTTACTTCTTTCGCTTTTCTTGCCAACTCTTTAATTTGTTTATTTAGTTTTCCAAGAATATAAATACTATCACAGTTTGCGTTAACAACAGAAGAAAGCATTTTTGTAGTTTTAAAAACTTTTTATAAAATTAATTAAATTCGTTTTTAAATTTTTTCTTCATGTTTAAATAAAAAAAATGTGGTCTTATTATTTGTTAACAGCTTTGACGTTCTATCTTTTATCTCCTGGCGTCCTCGTTAGTTTACCTTCTTTAGGACCTTTACCTCCTCTTGCAGTTCATGCTCTTGCATTTGCTGCTGTTCATATTATGCTACATAAAGCCATGCGTAAATAATAAAATGGAAAAAGTACTCGCCATCGTTTTATTTTTAGTAGGTTTATACATTTTTTTAAAACGTGATCATTTTATGCCTAGTTCAAAAACATTACATCCATGTCCACCAGGATTTGTACATGTAGGAAGTGGTGATTGTAAATTAGCAACTGATATTCATGATCCACGATAAAAAACGAATTTAATTTAATATATTTAATTTATTAAAAAACATGGTCTTTATAAGACTAAATCCAAATATAAGAAGCGTACCAAAATCTTATAGATATAGAATTCTAAAAAAACAAAATAGTAAATGTGCTTTAAAAAATTGTAAAAGAAATTATTATTTAGGAATTAATGACTGCGAAACAGATCATATAATACCTTGGGGTGAAGGTGGAAGATCTACAGAAAACAATTTACGTGTTTTATGTAGAACTTGTCATAAAAAAGAAACAGAAAATTATAGAAAACAAAGATGGTCAACTAAATTATTTGGTTGTGATTTAAAAGCAATTGAAACTCTTTATAAATTTAATAAAAAACAATTAAGATTAAAACTTATTAAATAAAATGGATTTATTTTAAATCTTTTTAATTTTTAATTTAAATGATATGAATATATTTTATCTTCATAATAATCCTGAAATATGCGCACAATATCATCTTGATAAACATGTTGTTAAGATGATATTGGAAACTGCCCAATTATTATATTCAGTTCATTGGATTTTAAATACAAATTTACCATCAGATGCTTATAAAAAAACTCATATAAATCATCCATGTTCTATATGGACAAGAACATCTGAAGATAATTATATATGGTTATGTGAATTAGGTAAAGAATTATGTAAAGAATATACATTTAGATATGGAAAAATACATAAAACACAAAGACATATTGAATGGCTTTTAATAAATATACCATGTTTACCTAAATTAGGTTTTACAGAACCTTATCAAGCTATGCCTCAAGAATATAAAGTTTTAAATAATTCAATTGAAGGTTATAGAAACTTTTATATAAAAAATAAAATTTTAGAAAGAGGTATAAATAAATTTACAAAACGTATTATACCAAATTGGATATCAGATATAATGAAATTGCATCATGAATAACTGCAAAAATATATCCTTTATACCATGTAGTATTAAATACAAAAACAGATAATAAAATAACTAATAAACCTCTTAAAAATGTATTAATTAAAACATTTGACGTTGGTATAAAAAATATATTCATTTTGTTTTTAAAACGAATATATTTTTTATTCTTTTAAAAATTTATTAAAAGAAAAAAAAATGGAAACAAAAGAATTATATAATCATCGTATATGGCCATCACCAAAAGCTGTAATTGTTGTTAAAAATTTAAATTTAGATTATGAAATTGAATATGATTCAAAAGGACATAAAAAAAGATTAACACATTTACAAGCTTTAGAAGTTTTAGCTGAAAAAACAAATAGAAGTTTATCTGAATTTCTTATGTTATCTTATAAAGATGCATGTAAAGAATTAGGTTGTTATTCAAGAAATTGGAAAGGTGAACAAATAATTTATAATCCAATTTATAAAATTTATAAGCCGTTTACTTTCTATTAAAACGTATTTAAAAATTTTATTTTTTTCTAATTTTAACAAAATGTGGAAATTCTTACCTATATTAATTATAATGAAATTAATTTCTATTTTCTATTAGAAAATCTCTTTTTTTTAGTTTTTCTTTTTTTTCCACCTTGGCTAGTAGGAACATATGTATTTAACCATTGTGCAATAGTAGTATAATCTTGAAATAATATTTTTCTATCATGAGTATTTTTTGCTGAATTAAAAAAATTATGAAAAGAGGCAGAAAATTGTTTTAGAATTGGTTTAAATTCACTTTGCGCTTTTAAAAAGTTTTCAGTTGGATAATTAGTTATTATTTTAGGTCCTTGAGGAATTGGTGGCGGTTGTGATAATTCAAGATGAGGAGCTGGTGTCATAAAATTACTTAGTGGATCCATTATTTGAATAAGGCTAAAATAAATAAAACGGAATTTAAATTTATAAGAAATTAGTTTTCAAATATCCCTAACCATGGCGTCTAATGAAAGGAGGCTTTTCGGTGTCAAACTTGAAGATTGTGGAAGAGGAGTGTGCGCAGAAATAATGTGTGCATTTGGAGTCGCATTATGGATTCTTGTATTCATCTTAATAGGTGTCTTTTGGGATTCTATTGTAGGTGTAGTACCTTTCATCATCTTTTGGGTGGTTGCAGGGTTACCATCATCTATAATTGCGTGTCAGTTCATATTCGCTTTGGCAGTAGGGTGTATTCTTGGATGGATACATATTCGTTCAATGCCTTGCACTTGTTGCACTTGTTGCCAAAAGAAGCCGGAAGAATACCCACCACCTCAAATAGTGGTGGATGGAGCAAAAGCACCTACGATTCCAACAGGGAAGAACACGGGTGATGATAGCCATACAGGAGTCCCTAAACCAGAAGTGGGAGCACATGTTTAAAAAAAAAGGAAAAACTCCTTTTTTTTATTTTTTTATAAAATTATAAAAAAATTAAAAACGTATTTAAAAATATAATTATTTTTTTTAGAAAAATTTAAATGCGTATAATTATGGCTATGATTCCAGACTGCTTTGTTTCGCGTGTTCTTAAAGAACATGTGGGACACGGCGAAGCAAAGTTATATATCGGATGTAAACCTGAAGATAGATTTATTTTAACAAGCAAACCATTGATTGTTAAATATAGTCAAGAATATTTAAATAATGTGAATAATTCAAAACATTCTAAAATTATTTTAGATAATATTAAAAAGTTTGAAGATAAATATTCATCCACATTAATTGCATATCCAAGATGTATCCAAGATAAACGTAGAATGTATATTGGTGGTAAAGATAAGAAAGATCTATCTTGGAAATTATTCAGAGAAACACTTCTATCATATAAATCTTGTATTCTATTTGAAGAAAAAGAAACTAATATAGATGTTACTATAAAACCATCATCTTACTTTGTTTCAGATACTCCAATCGGTTATTCAATAGCATGTATTGAATGGTTAAAATATCTAGAAAAAACAGAAGGAATTACTATTCGCAATGCTTTAAATGGTGGAGAATTTTCAATAAAAACATCAAAAGGATATCGTTATCCTGTTGATGGATATTGCGAACAAACAAACACTGTTTATGAATTTCAGGGAGATTATTGGCATGGAAATCCAGCTATTTATAAAGAAGATGATATGATTCATGGAATACCTTACTCTGAAAAATGGAAGAAAGATGCCTTAAAAAAGAAAACATTCGAAGAATTAGGTTATAAAGTTGTAACAATGTGGGAAAGTGATTATTATAAATTCAAGAAAGAATTAAATAGAAATATTAGAGAGAATGTGTAGGAATATATCTACAACTATACTATTACCAGCTTGCTGATAGGCTCTAGTATCGGAAACTACTATTTTAAAATTATCTCTAAATCCCATTAAACGAAGACATTCTCTAGGAGTTAACTTTCGAATACGATTTTTATTAACTGAAACATAATTATCAATTCCAGCACGATGCATTTTATGAACGGTTGATAAAATTGGACGCGCAATATCAAGATTTATTTCTACACTTGTCTTAAATGTCTTTGTTCCTGTAGATAACACATAGGCTTGTACCTTCTCAGATAAAATATATTTTTCATCAATACTTTTTGGTTCAAATACAAAATCACCAAACCAATTATATTGCTGATTTCGTTTTTGACACAATGCAATATCTCCATTAATTTGCGTATACTTTTTTAAAATGTTCTTTTCTTTTGTTACAAATTCTTGCCCTTTAAAATTTAGTGAATATTTGGAATCAACATTATCTTCAAGATAATCTTTCATTGTTGAAGTAAGATCTATTTTTGGAGGAGGAAATATTATATTTGTTTTAAAATCATATCTTTTACCAATCATAAACATTCTTTGACGACTTTGTGGTACACCATAATCTTTTGCATTAAGAACATCATATATAATTTCATAACCTGTTTTTTTAAATTCTTCAAGAACTATTTCAAATGTTTTTCCTTTATTATGTGTTTTTAATCCTTTAACATTTTCAAATATGAAGAATTTTGGTTGGCATTCTGTAATAATTCTTATAAATTGAAATATTAAAGTTCCACGAAAATCTTCAAGGCCTTTTTGTTTTCCAACAGTTGAAAATGATTGACATGGCGAACCTCCAACTACAAAATCAATATTTTCTGATAAAAGATGTTTTACATCTAATTTATTAATATCATCATACCATCTATCTTCTTTAATTTCATAATTAGCAAAGTATGATTTTTTTACATATTTATCAATATCGCATGCGAACATAATTTCATTTTTTCTACCTTGAACTTGAAGTGCATGTTCAAAAGAACCTATTCCAGTAAATAATGTTCCAATTTTTAGTGATTTATTAACATTTATTTTCTCTAATACCTCCTTAACTTTTTCTTCAACTAATTTTTCAATTATATTATCTTTTTTACATGGACGTTTACGTTGTAAATGTTTATCATAATGTCCTTTTTGCGTAAATATTTTTTGACAATTTGAACAACTATAATTAACCATTTAGTTATATATAGTTATTTTGTAAAAAATAATTCTTATTCGTTTTTGAAAACGTATTTAAAAATATAATTATTTTTTTTAAAAAAAAGATGTTTAGTTTTAATGATGGTTCAATTTTACAAAAATATCCGGCAAGATATCTTTTAGCATTAGAAATATGGAATGGTAATCGTCTTCGTGATGAAAATCATATTTCGAGAATAAATAATTCGTTGGATTCAGTTAAAGATTTAGATAAATCACCTTATACACTTGCTATTATTAATGTAGATGGTCAACAACGTAAATATATTATAGATGGACAACATAGAATAACTGTATTAAAAAGATATTTTGAAGCTTTAGATGTTCCAGATTTTGAAGTTCTTATTATAGAAAAACAATTTAATGATGAATATGAAATTATTGAATATTTTAAAAAATTAAACCAAACAAAATCTATTTTATGGCGTGAAGATCCTGTAATGATAGCAAATCAATATGTAGAATTAATATGTCGTGAATTTAATAAAGATCCTAAAAAACTTCTAATAAAACCGGGAAAAACAAATAAACCATATTTATCATCTGATAGATTACGTGAAGCTCTAATACAGCGACATGTAGTTGAATGGAAAACAACTCCACAAGAATTTGTAATAAGATGTCGTGAAATTAATGATACACAACTTGAAGAGTTAGATACTTCAATAAATACAAATAAAAGAGCAAAAGAATTAAAATTTGTTTTAGGTATTTTAGATTTTACGTGGATTTAAAACAAATAATTTAGTTTATATCTAAAAGTTTTTTTTAAATAAGAAATGTCTAATGAACAATATTTATTATTGATTATGTTAAAAGATGGATTATAGATTTTAAAAACGAATTCATTAGTGTATTGAAATATTTATTTTAAAAAAAATCAAGAATGTTTTGCTGTAGACGTTTTACTAAAACTATTAATGATAATTTCAATAATGTTAATTCTGAACTAATTTATTTGAAAAGTGAACTTGAAGATCTTAAAAGTGAATTCAAAGAACTTCAAGTAAAACAACAACAAACTAAAAAGAATTTGGTAAAAATTATTGATACGTTTACATTGAGAGAATATGTATTGTTTAAAACAAGACTTCTAACAAAAAAACAAACTGAAACTTTGATTGATGATCTTTATACAACTTATGAAATTGATGAATCACATAGAAATATTAAAAATTTCGAAGAATTTTCTTTGGATAATCCAAAAATTTTGTCTTTTCTTAGACAAATTGAATTTCTAAAAAATATTCTTGATAAACTTAGAGAACCTGCATTGAAAGATTCAGATTATGCTGATATTAAAAAACTATGGTGTACTAAATATGAATATGATGATAATGGAGATTTTCTTAATAATGTTATTAAATCAGTTAAAAAAGTTCTACATAATTAAAATTTAAAAAAATGGAATTTTATTAACAATAAGTTTTTTCAATTCAAAAAAAGTTATTATATGCATTGGTTTGTTCGATGTGGAATCGGGGCAAATTTAATTAATTCAAAATCTTGGTCTGTAAATTCTAAAAATAGTAATGGGAAAATGTTTCTTGCAAACTATCAGAAAGGTGATATACTTTGGTTTCTAACAAATGTTAAAGGCGGACGTAAACTTATAGGAGTAGCAACTATATTTTCAGTTGTTGATAGAATTATTGGACCACTTATAACTCAAACAAATGCAGAAATTGGATGGACAGAAGGAGATTGGGGAGATAAACAACTTCATTATGAAGATTGTTTTCTAATTGAATGTCTAGATTTAAAACCTGATATTAAATGTATGAATAGCTTTATAAAATATAATCCGGAAACATGTAAAATAGATCTTCCAACAGAATATGAAAATATTTTAAAATATTCTAAAATACATAAAAAAATTTAAAAAAATTTAAGTTTATATCTTTCATTATCTGAAAGTAAAGAACGATGTTTTAAAAAATTAAAATATTTTTTTGCAAGATGATATTCTAAAAGTTTTGTATTTTTCTTTTAAATAGTTTGATATTGGATATGCATTTAATAATTTATTGACATCATCTATTGAAATAGAACTCATTTATTTTAAATAGTATGAATAATATTATAATGGAAATTATTATTAATAATACGAAATATGAATGTAAAATTTTTAATGTACATGAAATTTTAGATTTAGAAAAAACAAATCCTAAATTTATTAAAAATCTTGAAACAAGTATTAAAACATATAAATCAGATTCAAAGTTTAAAATTACTGATTTAATTGAAGAAACAAAAACATATAGACCAGATGCTAATGTATATCTTTTTGTTCGTCATAAAAAAAATACTATTGTAGCAACTATGAGAGTCTACATATATAAAAGAAAAATATATATTAATTTAGTTCATACAATTGAAAAATATAGAGGAAAAGGAATATGTCAAGCATTAACTAATTTTATGATTGAATATACACGAAATAAAATAAAATTATATGAATTAGAAGTTTTAGATACAAATATTCCAGCAATAAAATGTTATGAAAAGAATGGATTTGTATTTATTAAAAAAATAAACTATGGTTCTTCTATATATAATTTAATGAAACTTAAACTGACCGAATAAATTCCCATCTTAAATATTCACATATTTTTTCCCAAATTTGATCATGTGAAATTAATCTATCTCTTGATTTCAACAAAGGAAAATATACTTTATATTCATCTAATTCTAAAAGTTCGAAAAATTTATATAAAATGTATGAATAACTAAGGAAATTAGTACGATCATTAGGACAATACATAAGAAATGGTGCTTGAATTTCATTAAACATTGTACGTATTTTCTCTTCAATCTCCGGGGTGATTGTTGGTGGTGGATTTCCATTGAGTCTAGATAATATGTGCGCGGCATGTTCGTAATATTTACTACGATTTAATTTCTTTAAAATTTCCCTAATATCTTTTTCACATAAATCTGCTATATTTTTAATTCTACGTTTTCGTATTTCTATTATAACTTCATTCATTAAATCATCAGGTATTATTGTTGATTCTTTTGCTTGAAATTGATTTAAAATTTCATTTAAATGATTAATTTTTTTATATGCATAATTATTTCTTTCTTTTGGTGGATCTTTAAATCCTGTAAAATCTGATACAACCATTAAATATTCTTCTGATCCACATTCAGGACATACTAATATACCTTCAGATAAATTCTCTTCTCTTGCTATATTACAATTTGTACAATGTTCAGAATCTGAAGATACTTTTTCTGATCCAGTATATAATTTCATTCTTGATAAATAATCATCAAATATTTGTTTTTTTGATGTTCCATTTGATTTCTGTATAACATATTTCATAAATGTATGATCTTGTGGTTTTGTTGTTATTTGTGAAATTGTTTCTTTTTCATCATAATATTTTAAAAATATATCTGTATTTTTTGTAAAATATGATTTTGTAGATTCATATTCTTTTAATTTTTGTTTACATAATTGTAATTTTGTATAATTTTCTATACATTTTTTTTCATCTATTTCATTAGATTCTTCAAGTTCTTTTATAGTTTGTAATAAAAATTCACGATCAGTTTCAGAATCTTTTAATGATTGTAATGTAATTTGATGAACAGAATCTAATGTTCCTCCTAAATTTGTCTGTTTAATTTCACGTGAACGTTTCAAACGAAATGAATCAGACATGTTTATACTCTTTAATGTTTTTTCAATTTTAAATGAGTTGTATAATTCCTAAAAGTATTAAAGCAATTATTAAAGGTTTTGAACTTTCAGAATTTTCAAATCCTTCTTGCGTTTTACATGCTGATGGATCAACTTTTTGGCATAAATCAGGATCATAATCGGGTGATAAAGTAGTATTCAAAAATGCTGTTCCTACACCTGATGATACAGGACATGAATAACATTCACATGTTGGTATAGAATCTACAGATAATGAATTAAATAATGATACAGGATTTAATCCTTCTATATCTTGTATCATACCAGGAATTAAACCATTAAAATCTGATGCTAAACCACCTAAATCACGACGCATTGATTCAGGTAAAATATCAGCAGCATCAGTTACATTATTAACATAATTTGATCTTGTTTGTGTAGAACCATCAGGTGCTTTACATGTTCCACCAGTTTTAATAAAAAAACGATTACCTAATGCTGGACCACTAATTAAATATTGTACATATTGTATAATACCTTCAGTATTTCTAGCAATTTGTGACATTGAACCATCTGAACCAACACCAAGCGCTGATGGACTTTGTATATGATCTACATAACTATATGATGGCCCCATAATAGATTGTGCACCACTTGAAGACCATACAGAGTTATCCATTATTTAACATACAAGAAACATCTTTTAGAAAACGTCTATTTTGATATAAACATGGTCTTTGACATAAAGTATTTACCATAACTTGTTTCATTGTTAAATTATATTCTTTACATACATATGCTAATGTTAAAAATCCACTACGATTCATACCCCATTGACAATGAACAAAAATTTTATTAGATTCTTTGTCTTTAATAAATTTATTCATATATTCTTTAAATTTTGGATACCATTGTAAAATATCTACATCACCATCTAAAGCATTTAAACAAACATATTTTTCAGGATATACTTGTTTAAACCAAACAGGTGAATGTTCTTCAAATGCACAATTAATTACATGTGTAATTGAATTTTCATGCATAAATTCAGGTGTTAACATAAATCCAGCTCCTACAATAATATTAGGATAAAAATATGCAAAATTATCAAGTCTTGCACCTAATGAAGCACGGCGCAAATTATCAATAAAATCCATCTTTAGAATAATGTATGGAAGACAGCTGTAAATATGTATGATAATACGACAGCGGATATACCTAAAACTGCTGCTCCTGAATATGATACTACACCACCTGTTGTATAAGTATTAGGAATATGTTGTAATAATAAAGTTCTTGGTGTACTTAATGATATTATAAATGCTGCTAAAAAATAAGAAAAATAACTAAATAAATTTTTTAAAGAATATCTTAACATAGAAAATTGTGGTGTATAATCTACAGCAGGTTTCGTTTGCATTGGTGGTGTTATAGGATTACTAAATGGATCACCTCCACCTGTCATTGGAGCAAATTGTTGTTGTTGAACAGGAGCATTTGCTAAAAGTTCAGATAAATCAGTTGAATCCATTTTATATTTTATTTAGAAGATACTAAATCACAAGAAGTATCCTCTACGCGATAAATTACACATTTACCATTGGATTTAACAATTTTACCTTCAATTTCTGATGGTTTCATTGATAAGATTTTTTGCCATTTTAGAGGTCTATGAAATAACATTATAGATAAACCTATACCAACTAAAAATGAAAAGAAAAATTCAGATTTTGGATTATGCAGTAAATTACTTATCATTTATTAAACCTAAAGAAATAGCTTTATCAGAACATTCAATATGTTCTGAAATTATATTAACACAACCACCTTTTTGAGTACGAAATATATTAGTTTCATTTGGTACAGGTAAACTTGGTATAGTTCTAAATGGCGGTTCAAATATAGATACAATAAATAATCCTGTAATAAATCCAATAAATACCCAAAGTAATGATAACATTATTATTTATATTACCTGTTTTTTGTTAAGAGACATATGCATTTTGGTATCGTATAAATAATTTGATTTTTATTTATTATACATGGTGTAATACCAATATTTAAAAATTCAACAGAAACTTTATTATTTGTATATTGTATTTTTGAAGCTTTTGCAATACTTAATGATTTTTTTAATTGTGTATATGAAGATGAATTCATTTCTTTAATTTTCTCTTAGGTTTAATTATAGGTTGTGGTTGTCCTTTTAATTCATTAAAACGTTGCTGTGCTTGATCTATACTCAAACCCCTGTATACTACTTCCAATTTCAGTTTTAGGTAATTGTCCATATTGTTCTGATGATGGGACATTTTTTACAGCGTTTAACCATGGAACTGCTGTAAATTTTATATTAGGTGGAGCTTCAGGTGGATTAGGATTATATGAAGCATATAAAAAATAAATAAAACTTCCTAAAACTAAACTTAAAGATACTATATTAAATATTAAAGAAAACCATGAATCTTTTATTTGAGCAGATTTAATTAAATTATTTTCAAGTCTATTTTTATAAGTTTCTTCAACTAAATTAAACATCTTAATAATATATAAGTGAATAAAATGTTACCTGCAATCGCAGTTCTTGGTGGAACTTTAGTTGTTGGTGGTTTTCCTTTTATATTAGGAGAAGGTGGATCAACAGGTTCTACACCTTCACCTAAACCTGAAGTAGTTGAACCACCAGTTGAAAGACAACCTAAACCTGAAGTAGTTGAAACTCCAGTTGAACAAGTTCAAACCCCAGTTAAAACTCCGATTGAACCTGAAGTAGTTGAACAACCAGTTGAAACCCCAGTTGAACAACCAGTTGAACAACCAGTTGAAACACAACCTAAACCTGAAGTAGTTGAACAACTAGTTAAAACACAACCTAAACTTGAAGAAGTTAAAGATACTGCTACTGCTCCATCTTTACCTGAAATAGAAAGTATGGCAGGTGGACAACGTGGTGGTTATGGACGTCCTACATGGGCACCATTAAATTCTGGAACTACATTATTTCAAGCTATTGGTGTACAACCTGGTTCAACTTCTGGTAATATTCTAGCTAATGTAACAGGAACAAAAACACCTCAACAAATTCAACAAGAATTAGTTGTTACAGAACAACAAATCCGAGCAATAACAACTCAACAATTTAAAACAAATGAAACATATACCGAAGAATTGAACAAATTTAATGGAACTACAGGAACTACTGGTATTCGCCAAGACTATCTTGAACTTGTTGGTCAAGTTTCCTACTGGAAATTTATTGAAAAATTAAGTAGTGATAAATTAAATTCATTTAATGGTGTTTCAAATCCTGTTCCGACAACTATAAGTACAAATTTAAAATTAGAATTTGATAAAGAATTTAAAAAAAGTGAACAAGTTGGTGATCCTCCTACTAAAAAAACATTTGAACAATGGCTAAAAGATAGTATTAATGTTATTAAATCTAGAAAGAAAGAAAAATCAAAAAATTTTAGAGGAGAGAAACCACCTGACAATGAATCAGAATATATAAAGTGGTACACTACTACTCTTGCAAGCAAAATTACTGCAACTACACCAACATCAACTACTACACGAATGTCAGAATCTGATTACAAAAAAGTATTAAAAGAAGAAATAGATGCTTCAAAAAATAAAGAAGATTTTATGTTTAAGGAATCTATGAAAAAAACTGAATATGATGAATCTGTGGCAAAATTAACTGAATTGCGTTCTAAACGTTCTGAACTTTCGACCAAACTCAAAGAACTTAATGAAACCAAAAGACTTTTATTAGAAGAACTTTCTTCATATAAAGTTCCTCAAAGTTTTTTTGATAAAACTAAACGTCCTGAAACTCCAAGATCAGTTGTACCTACAGGAGAAGAATTAAATAAATTATTAATTGAATATAAACAAAAACAAGAAGAAATTAAACAAAAACAAGAAGAAATTGATGAAGAAGTTGAATTACAACTTGAGAATGGTAAATTAAAAGACAAAACAAATTATAATAAATTAACTCAAGAAAAGAAAGATTTAGAAGAACAAAGACAAAATATTATTAATAAAATTGAAGGAAGATCTACAGATCAAACTAAACAAATCAGAGCTCTAAATGAACTTGATATTTTTATTAAACAATTGAAAGAACAGAAAGTTAAGGCTGTTACTCTATTTGATAATCCTGATTTTCGCAAGGTCTTTGATATGTTGACATTAATGTCATTAGATTCTGACGCAAAATCATTCGTTGTAAATCTGGACAAATACTCTAACTTTTTTGTTACTACAAAAGGATTTTCTGCGTACAACGGAGAAGTTCTGGATAAGGTCTTTTATTTTCTAAAAAATTTTACGCAATTAATTTCGAGTCCAGATTCTCAAAAACTTATAATTAATTTTGGTAGTAAGTTCGGCTCAAATGTAGGACAAGTTGATGATAATATTAACATTGCAAAAACGTTTTTAGAAACTTCTGGGAATACTACAACCGAAGAATTTAAGAAATTAGATGATACACAGCGAAGAATCCTAGAAGGACGATCTACTGCTTGGCATACATTTTTTACAGATTCTGATAGATTAAAAGCAATTCCCAGAGCATTCTCCAGTGTTTTATTCAAAACAGAATTAGATAAACTTGTAAAACTAGAAAGTGTAATCAAACGCAGAATCTTAGACAAGATCGATAAGACTAAATTTGAGACAGCATCTACCGGAGAATCATGGTATACTAAGTATATTCCAGATGTTTTGGCGTGGTTTAAATCAAAACCTGCAGATAGAAAACAATTCCTACTTGCATTCTGTAAAAAATTTAAAGAGGAAAATATTCAAAAAATAGAGGGTTTTGATAAAGAATTTGAAAAATACGAAAAATTAATCACCGAAAAGGCAACCAAGGGTATAAACGGTTCTCTATTAACCATGTCCGATGCAATCAGTGAACTTGAAAAAATTATACCGAAATTAGAGAAAGAAAGAGATAGGCGTCTAGACCCAAAACTAAAACGTAGAATTCAAGCTGATATAGATGATTATACACAACGTAAAACTAGTTTAGAAACAAACTTAAATCATTACAAGATTGAACGTAGTTATTCTATGCAATTAAAAGAGTTAAATAAAGATCTTATTGCAAAATTAGAATTGTTAAAAGATGATGAAAACTGTTTGAAAAATGCTGAAACATTGTTGAAAGATATACGTCTGTTAAATAGATGTGATGGGATTTTTCAGCGTATACTAGCTGAACAGAAAGATATACTAAAGGATCTACCAAAATTAGAACAATATTTGCGTAGTGCTTTAAGACAACAGGGAGATTACTCTCCCGCTGAAATTGAAGATTGTATTAAACGAAAACTTAATGAACAAGAACATCCACTACCCCCTGCTGTACTATCCGTTGATAGCTTTGATAAAACCGGTGTAACTGTATCGTGGACTGGTGGTTCATCATTAAAAAATACACTAATTTTAACAGATAAAGTGTTAGGAATATCTGAAAGAGCTGTTACTACATCAAATCCTTTCACATTCAAGCGAAGTTTAGCAGATGACACAGAATTTAATGTACAACTAGAATCAGAACTTGGTACTCAAAAAGTTACATCTAATATAGTTGACTTCAAGACATCTAAAACTGCAATGAATCCAATTATTGCTAAATTGGATGATGTAACCCAAAACACTATAACAGTATCTTGGACAGGTGGAGATGGAGCCACAATTACATCAGAAATAAACGGAGTAGCAAACCTAGCACCTATTACAAGCCCACACACATTTACAGGACTAACATCTGAAACAGACTATTCAATTGTAATTATTGCAACAAATGGAACAGATGTAGTTCGATCTAACACACTTGTAACAAAAACACCTAGGAAAATAAGTTTAAAGGATGTCCTCAAAATTTTATTTGCCGAAAAGATCGCAAAAGACAAATATAAACCTACATTTGATAGTGCCGATTCCTTTCTGAGTTTTTTAATTACAATAGTTACCACTAAACTTAAAGAGAAAAAAGAAATCCCAGATATTTTTCCTGCCACAATTGATTCTTACATTAAAGGCGTTAAGTTTTACAGAGATGTATTAAATCCATCTTTATTCAACCCTAAATATCAATATATCGCTACTTCAATTTCAGGAAAATATAATCCACTTTTGAATGATGTGTTTAGAAACGACAATGTTTCTAGCACAGATTCTAGTGACCAAACGCAACAAATAATAGACAATTATAATAATCCTGTCTGTAAGTTTAAAACAGATGATGACGTTAGAATTGTGAGCATAACCAGTTTAGTTAAAGATACTGCAAGTGGAAAATTTGTTGAGAAAAAGAAGTTATTAACAACCTCATTATTTGGTAAAATTATTGAAGATGTCTTTTATTCAAGAGACAATCATACTTCAGCTATAGAATTATGTACAGGAGGAAATGAACCATTTTATAAAGTTAAATATACTGATGAATCGGGTAGCGTTGTAACAGGCTTTCTATCTGAGTCTGACTTGATTCTCAAATCTTCCCCACCTCCACCACCTCCACCAGCTGGTTCAGGTCCAATAAAAATGGAAGGTAGTAACCCTAAAGTCGAAGGACCATTTGTGGGTGGATCTAATGCTGATATTCAAGAAAAATTAAAAGCTCTATATGATACTCCTGATCCAAATCCGGATAATAAAAAACTTGGAGCATGGAATGCCGACGAAACAGACTCAAAAAATGAATTTTTTTATATTATGACCGTTGATGATTCAAAAATTGTAGGTGCTGTTCGTATTAGCAATTCAGATTCTGGACCTTATCCGTTAGAACTTGGAATGGATTTTATTGATCCAACATATCAAGGACAAAAGTTGGAGAGACCTTTATTAAAAGCCAGATTAAAACATGTTATTGAAGAGAAATCCAAAATGTATGTAGCATATACAGAATTTGATAAATTAAGAGATATTCATATTGAACTCGGTATGACACAAACACCTTCTACAAAAGTTACAGTTAATGGAAAAGATTATTGGAGATTAGAATATAATCGCGATCCCCGCACACTAGTGGTTACAACAGGATTTCCAACACATGGTGTTTGTTCAGGAATTGCAATAGGAAATGATGGTGAAAAAGAATTTATTTACACAGCAACACATTGTTTACTAATACCAAAGGAGGATGGAACAACAGAAGGTACTTTGCCAAATAGTGTTTCTCATCCACTTTTAACAACACCTACAGATTTTTTCAGAAAAAATGGAAACATAGTATGGGATAATCCTGTAAAGACTAGACCACCATATACTGAAGAAGTAGATGACGTCGCAGTCTTAAACACTACTCTATTATTAGATACAACAAATGTATTTTTTATTGATAATGTTGAAGATATACCTGAGGAATATGATATGAAAAAATGGGGTCTAGGTTCATGGGCAGATACTAAAATTGATACAGATACAAATGCTCAAAATTACATTAGAGATCCTGCATTTCCTGCCCGTGATTTGGATGCGAACTATCCGGGCTGGAGAAGTAATGTTGGTAAATATTTTCGAGTTATAACACAAGTCCTACGAGGAGGAAACTCTGGTGGTCCACACGGAGTATTTTTTAATCGAAAAACTGGTGTCGTAGGACAAGATGAAAAATGTTATGCTATTATCGGAACTACAACATCTCAAAAAATAATCACAACTGCTTATCGTCACATTCCATGGCTCACAGGATTAGGAATTAAAGTGAATATTGCTCATTATAACGCTAATGGTACAATAACAATTGTACAAGCTGGAGCTCCATCTCCACCTCCATCTCCACCTGGTACTCCGCCTGGTCTTCCACCGCCACCTGGTACTCCGCCTGGTCTTCCACCGCCACCTCCACCTCTACCAACCGCTGGCGGTAATCATACAACTCGTAAACAACGTGTTCGTGGAATATTTAAAAATTCTAAAACTCGTAGAACATATTGATTAGGTTGACAATCACATATATGAACATCTGTAATTCTTGTAGCTAATAATAATCTTAAAAATTCATATTGTTCTTGACGATTTAATAATCCTAAACATACATTTACTGAATTTGTTTTATATAATAAAGATTCACGGATAATTTCCATTAATCTTTATTATAATTTTTTATTTAAATCAAAAAAAAATTCATACTTTAAAATTTTAAGAATTTAAATAATTTATTGCTATTTCATTTGAAAATGTCCATTCCATTAAATTTCTAAATTGCCAATTAATACAAACTGATATTAATCGAAATCCTTTAAGTATACTTTTTATTTCTTCACATTGAAGTTTATTTACAATTTTTTCTATTTCTAATGAAAGTGCACTCTCAAATAATGTAGATTGATAAAGTTTAGATATTCCTTCAAAAGCACCTTGAAACTCATTTTCCCAATGCATATATCTAGCTCTCTGATCTTTAAAATGATACAATGTACTTTCTCTTCTTTCTTTTAATCCTTCAGCATAACCTGCTAAATATTCAGCAACTTTTTTAAACACTTCATAATACTTTGCATGCAAACTAGGAACTTTTAATAACTCCGCTCGCTCAATATCACGAAAAGTTAAATATGACATTTGTTTATATAAGAAACACGTTCATTTTAAATAGAAGTTAATGGTTTTGTATAAGGATTTTTCTGATGTGCTTCAATTACATAAGGATGTGTTCTTTCAAGATTAATATCTTGTTGTAATGGTTCTGTATATCTAACTGATCCTAAATGTTCAGAATGTGCATTAATAATACTTACAGGTACATTAAATCTTGTAGCATCTGATAATACAGATTCATCTTTTCTTGTTAAAAATGAAATTTGATGAGATCCTACTGAATTTCCTGATCCTTGTGGTCCTGCTGGTCCTGGTCTTCCTTCAGCTGTTAATTTCATAAATTCTTGAAATGGTTCAGTAAATGCTCTTAAATATGTTGACCATACACCTCCACTACCATTACCTGAACCATAATATTGTGTAGTTGTTGTATCACGTGCTTGTTCTTTCATTGGAACTACAGGATATAATGTAGATGCAACTTGTTGTCCTACAGTTGTATTTGCTCTATCCATACCTAAAACTGCAAATTTATCAGGTTTATTTTTATTTACAGGTGCTTGAATTCCAGGTTTTGTTACAGATGAAGCACCTGGTACAGGTTGAGTAGAATATGTTATTTTAGGATTTGTTACTACACGTTGTTCATCAGTTGTTCTTGGTAATGCATATTCTCTCATTACATCTTGTTGATAACCACCTGATGGTAAATTTGTATAACCATCATTTATTCCTGGACCAACTAATGTTTGTTCAATTGGAAATACATTACGCATTTGTGTTCCAGCATCCATACGTGATTGTATAAAATCAGATTCTACTTGTTGTCCAAATGGATTTCCTGTTCCTGCTTTAACATCATAAAATGATTGAGTTTCTCTTTTTTGGAAATATTCTTTTCCTGCTCCTGTATGATTATCTAATAATTGATCAGTTGCTCCTGAATACATTGATTGTGTTACACGAGCTCCAAAAAATGGGACTTGATTAGAATGTCCTTTATCTTGTTTATGTATAACTAAATCTGTATGTTGTTGAGTAGGTCTTGGTAATGAAACAAATTCTTCTTTTTGTGGTTCTTGTGTAGCTAGGACATAACCAACAGCTCCTAAGCTTAATAAAAGTGCTAATTCAATCATTTGTATTCTCTTGAGATATGTTTTCCAATTTGTCTACCCGATTCTGAATTTTGTGGAAATATACCATAATTTGGATTTTTATTAATTAACCATTTCATAATATAATGATCAGTTGTTTTTTCAGTTGATGATGGTGGTATACTAAATTTTTCTGGTGATGGTGGTATCCATATACCTTTTTTTATTGGTGTACTTAATGCATAACTCCACATTTATTTAAATATCATCATATAATCTTTTACCTACTTGTCCAAATTCTTTTTCAACATATGTCAAATCACTCTGCGCAGTTTTTGTAGTAAGAGCACCTGACCATTCAGTTCTATTAAATGGTGATAATAACATAGAATTTATAGCTTTCTTAAATTTTTCTACCATAGAATCAAATTTTTTAGAATCTGTTCCTGGTAATGGTGCTGGAAATGCAGTTCCACGATTTGGTGGTTTAGGACCATAACAATTTACACCAAATTTTATTGATGGATCAAAATATCCACCATTTACACCAGGATGACCACATGCAGTTCTTTTACTTTCTGATGGTTCTTGTTGTAATGCATTCCATGTAGATTGTTGTGTTGGATATAATGCCATTCCACCTACTGACCAACCATATCCACACCATTCAGCTCCTTTAGAAAATGCATCTTGTAATTGATCATAAGATGCTAATTCACTTTTTAAAGCAGCACAAACAGCTGGTGCTTCTTCATATGTCCAATTATTACCCGAAACATAAAATACTTCTTTTGTTTCAACAAATTTTATATGTTGTTTTTTTTCAGGTAATTTAGGTGATGGACCATTTTCATGAAATTGTACATCTATACCACTAGAATCTGTTTTAACTTCAAATATACCAAATAAATTTAATAAATAACTAATTAATACACCAATAGATATTATAACAAAAAATGATAATATACTTCCTGATATAAGCCATGACATAATACCAACAACTAAAAGAACTACAACAGAAACAGAAATTACAACTGGGAAATCCATCCTTTATTCATCAATCTGATAATAAATCAAAACTCTCATCGTATGTGATAAAGGAAATTCATTTGATTTATGCTCTGTTACACGTGTATCATCTAAAGTATACCATGGTTGACCTTGTTGATTACGTCCATAAGACCACCAATGTGAACCATTATGTGATAATACACTTATTAAAATATATTTACGTGAATTAATTATAAGATTACTACAATATTCACTTCTTTTTTCAGAATCTGTATAAACATGTAAAATTAAAACTTTAGGAAATGATGTTATAATAGTTTGTTTTTTATAATTTTTATTACATTTTTCACATTTTGAATCTTCAGCAATAAATTCTTGAACTTCTTTTGAAATACATTCAGAAATAGTTTGTCCTACTTTTTCTGGAAATAATGATAGTTCAACTTTTGTATCAATTTTTTCAGATACATAATCACAATTTGTACATTTAATTTTATCTATCGTATTAATTTTACATAAATTTTCAAGCCAATTAATTTTATCTAAAATATAAATTAATAATTCATGTGAATCTCCTATTCCTTCACCCATAGGTAAATGAACATTTTTAACATTTTCAAATAATTCTTTTAAACCATCTTTTCCTTTTGATAACCATATTTTTTGTAATGAAACTTCTAATTTATTATTTACATCAATTTCATTTAATGTAAATTTTTTTTGTAATTCAGGTATACGAAATAATCCTTGTAAACAAGCATTTATCCAACAACTTCCACTATGATTTTTTAAACCAAACATTTTATGTTAACATATTTTTTTTTATCTAAATTTAAAACGAATATTTTTTCTTATTAATTTATAGTTTTTAAAAACTCAGAATGAATGATTTCTGGGATACTACATGCCCTGTAACGCAAGGACTTTGTTATTTGAACCAGTTTGGTGAATTTAGATGTTATCGTACAGAACAAATTTCACCATCTATAAATATTCTAATACTTTGTCTTACAATTCTATTTCTAATGGCATGTTGTAAATAAATTTAACAATAAAAAGATATATTTAGTAAATGTTACATCTATATCTTTTTTTTAAAGATTTTAATGAATTACGTAAATTATGTGATATAGATTTATCATGTATAAGTTCTGAATTATTAGCTGATGAATGTGATAATATTATAAATCATCATACAAATAAAAAAATATTTTTAGGTTATTTAGAACCTGGATGGATGTTAGATCCAAAACATGATGCAAGAATAAGAAGATTAATAAGAAAATTTGATGTTTATATGATAAGTTTTTTTCCTAAAAGTATATCTTTTTCATGGAAAAACGAAATTGAATATGTTTACTTAGATTCTAAAAAAAATGAAAACTCCAACATTATCGACAATGGTAGTATTGTATAATCTAAATATTAAATTGAATACAACTGAATTACTTGAAAAATTACAATTGGATGATAAATTAATTAAAATTGAAAAGAAAGGTATTTTAACAAAAGGTAAATCATCAAGAGATAAAATTAAAAGAAGATCTAAAAAAAGTAAAGAAAATAATACAGGATTTGGAAGAAATTCTATAACTTTAGTTGTTTTAAATAATGGTGATGGTAAATTACCAGAAAAAGAAATAACAACAAAAATATTTCAAAATGGTGTATTTCATATGACAGGTATACTTGATCCTTTATATGATTCAAGTACATTGAATTATATTATGTCTAAAATTTCAGAAATTGAAAAATATAATTGGGAAGTTATAAGAAGACGTGTAGTTCTAATGAATTATGTTACTGAAATAACTCCAAAAATGTTAATAGCAAGAGAAAATCTATCTAATAACATTAAAAGTTTGAGAAATCCAAATATTATTTCATCATTTGATCCTGATGTATATCCTGGTGTTAAAATTCAATTTATAGAAAATAAATGGACTGCAAAAATTTTCCGTACAGGAAAAATGATTCTTACAGGTATAACATCACCAAAAGAATGTGAAGATTTTGTAAAAGAACTTGATATACTTTTAGAAAAAACTCTTGTTAAAAAATAATGAAATTTGGTTTATTTGTATGTGGACCACCAGGAATTGGGAAATCTACACATATTGATGAAATGCTTAAAAATGCTAAAATTTCTAATAAATTTATTCTTATTGATCCTGATTTATTAGAAGGTGAAACACATTTAAAAAAATCTGAAAAATCTGTAGAACTTGTTAAAGAATCTATTAAATCAAATAAATCATTTGTTTATGTAGCAACATGTGGAGGATTAAAAGTTATAATGGGTTTTTTATCTTCAATGAAAAAATCAGGATTTAAAACAATTGTAGCAATTCCATATACGAAATTATCAACAGCATTAGAAAGAATATCAAAACGTCAACAAGAAACACCTGAAGAAGTTTCAAAAGATTTATATTCTTTTTTTTCTAAAAAAGCTGAAGCTTATATGAAATTAAAAAATATTGATGAAATATATTTATATAATAATGAAACAGAATTTAATTTATTATATGTAAGAAAACATAAGAAAATAACTTGTACACCTGGTGAATTTTATTTTGATATTACACCTTATTGTACATGAACACTATTATCAACTTGTTTAGGCATTTCAGACCATCTTTGAACAAAATAATAAGAACAAACTAAATTACCAATTAATAAACATGTTAATAAAGCAACCCAATAAACTAAATATTTAAATCCTGAAGTTTGTAAATTAGTTATTCTTTCTTCGTTTAGTCCTATTATTAGAACGAATGCTACGACGAGACTTACTATTATTCCGCTTCCTATTCCTATGATGGCGTCCATTTGTTTTACTTCTACGTTTTCTTCCTCCAATACTAACTTTATGAGGTGTTGTTCCTCCAAGTTTATCATATACTGATGATGCTCTTAATCCTGCATTATTCTGTAATAATTTACCCATATTTTCTGAAGGATTAACACCAGGTATTGTTGCTCCTGAAATTGAATTACCAGGATGATATTCAATTCTTGAACTTCCACGCATTGTTACACCAGCTTTTGAAGCATGTTTTGCTTGTGTTTGTATTGCAGATTTTGTTTTTGCAGCTCCATGTTCTAATAAACCACCTTGAACATTAGATTTAAAACCAGGATGTAATTTAGGTAAATCACTTGCAACTAACCTTCCATTTATATCAGCGTGTAAAGGAGCGGGAGATAATGCCATATTAATTTATATATTAGAATTAAATGAACGCAATACAAATACAAGCATTAGTTCGTAATATGGATGAATCATTTCGCCGTCATCGTAATTTAAAAACAAATCAACCTGAAGAATATAAACAAAAAATTATATCAGAAAATCAAAAACTTTTTAATGAATATCCTTCTATTTTTAAATTACATATGGAAAATAAATTAGATGAAACATTTTTTTTCATGTTACAAATGAGACGTAAAATTGAAAAAGGTGAACTTACAGAAGATCAAGCATCTGAAATTGTTGGAAAAAAATTATTTCAAAGATTTGTTGATCCTGTAGTAAATAATTTACCAAGTCCACCTACATTATCATATGAAGATTATTATAAAGCTGAATCTAAATAAAAAAAAGATTTTGTTTAAAACTCTTTTATCTTTTTTTGTAAGTTTGAATAAATTGTACCTGCAAAGTCGAAATCGCATTCACGATCCCATTGAAAATTTTTTGCAGCTTTAAATTTAGCATGCAAACTTTTTTGTTCATCAAAAGCTTCTATTTTCTTTTTTAAAAGCTTTTCATGTTCTATAATATTTAACCTTGTTTTACCAATTTCCTCTTTTTTTTCTTCTTTAATACTTTTACTTAAGAATTCTTTAAGAATTTCTAGTTCTTTTTTTAATTCATAAATATGGTTTTTTAAGTCAGAATGTTTTGCTAAATGTTTATACAATGAAATTTCTGTCTTGTCCAATTCAGAATTAGCTTTTTGAAGACTTTTCCAACACTCTGCTCTTTCAACTTTAGCTTCTTCAAACTCTTTTCTTAAACGCACATTTGTGCCTGTTTCTTTTTCTTCCTTCCTGCTTATGGAATTACCCATTCTATTCTACAAACTAAAAAATTGTAAGTTTAAATTTCGTTTTTCTATTAATGTTTATTACAATTTGGTGTAAAACAATTCATATCGTTACAATATTTAGGTGATGGTGGAATATATATACGATAAATATCTCTTCCATCAGGACTTGTTGTTACAGGAATAACAGGTTTCTTTTTTTTCTTAAATAACCATCTAAAACATTCATAAAACATTTTATCTTTTCTTTTACATAAAATTTATTTAAATAATTTAAAATTCGTTTCCATAAATTTTTTCATAACATTTAAATCTAAATATTTCTCTGCAAATTTTCTTCCATTTTCTGCAATTTTTTTACATTTAGAATCATTTTTTAAACACCAATCAATTTTTTCATCAAGATTTTCTAAATTATCTGATATAGATATATAATGTTTTCCTGATTGTAATTTATCATCTAACCAATGTATATAAGGACTTTTTACACGTAAAATTAATGAACCTGTTAACATAGATGTAAGAAGTCTATAAGCAAGAACATTTCCATCTACATGTATAATATATTTATATTGATCTTGTCCATTAAACATTGGAATTTGATTAACTTTTTTTAATGAAGTATCTAAATAACCTAATCCTTCTATAGGATCAAATTTCATATTTTTTAATTTTGTATCAATAATACCAACATCTAATAAAGGTGATTTCATTAAAGATAATTTTAATCTCATATTTGTTTGAGGTGTTAATCCACATCCTGTAGCTTTACCTGCTCTAAAAACAGCTATAGATTTTTTTTCATCCCATGAAACTCCTTTATAATTTATAGGATTCATTGCAAATGTTAAATCATCTTCATTTGGTATAGTTATATCTTCATAACCTTCTTGTCCTGATGTAGCAAAAATAGGTAAAAATGGTCCTTTATAAGGATTTGGAGAATTAGTTATCATATGCCAAGGTAAAGTTCCATCAGATCTTAAAAGTTGTGCATCTGTTAAAGTAAATATATAAACACCATTAGGAATTTTTAAAGAAGTTAAAAATTTTTCAAATAAAGGATTACCTTCAGATTTTTTAAAAGGTTTTAAAACACATTGCATAATTCTCCATTGACCTTGTTTTAAAGTTTTTAATAAATTATTTCTTGTATTACCTTTAATTTTTCTTGATAATTTTTGTGTTATATAAGGTTTTAATAAAGGTGAAGTTTTATTAAATTCAATTTTACAAAGTTCTTTTTTATCATCTTTTGATAATAAAACATAACATTGATGTGATAATGCAAAAATATATTCTAAAGTATTTTTTACTTTTAAAGAATCACCATATTCACATAATAATTTTAATGTTGATTCAAATTCAGTAAGAATTCTCATTATTCTTTAGAGGTAAAAAAAGGGTTTCTCCCCGATTTCTCTTTTTTTCTACTATATTTGTGCATACAAGTCATACCATTTGTTACACACTATCCCGTAACGGACTTTGGCTTCTTCAGATGGGAAAAGTCCATCCTCAAGTAAACGTTCGCTGTCTAAGAAGCTGTTAATGTAGTTAAAACACTCTTGATTACACTTGTTATAGTGGTCCTCATCATTTTCATCAACTTCCCCTACAACTTGTTTTATTACAGCTTGAAGGTAGAGTTTCTGATCATTGACGCTTTCGCTCTCAGGATAATTTCTGAACATGTTATATTAGTTCAGATTGGACTGACTGATTTAATTATTTAAAAAAAATCCGTTTTTAATAATGATTCCATTGGATCTTAATGAAGCAAAAAAATTACCTCAAGGTATTCCTGTTATTTTAGTTCCTTTTCGTGAACAATTATTACAAAAACGTGGAGAACAATTAAAAAAGTTTACATCACATATGAAACGTTGGCATCCTGATTGGCCTATTCTTATAATTGAACAATATGGTGATCAAAAATTTAATAGAGGTGCTTTATTAAATATTGGTACAAGATATGCTCAAAAATTAGGTGCTAAATATGTAGTATATCATGATGTTGATTTAATACCTTTAAGTCCTATTATACCATTTTATACAGCTTTTCCTGAAAAACCTATACATATAGGTGGAATTTATAAAGATAAATATCAAGGTGATTCATTTATTGGACAAGTTTTATCTATTTCTTTAATAGATGTAAAAAATATTAATGGATTTCCAAATATGTTTTGGGGATGGGGTGGTGAAGATGATGCTATGCGTAATCGTATGAAGAAAAAAGGAATTAAAATTATGAGACCTAATGTAGATACAGGATTTAAAGTTCTGGAACATATTGATACTCGTAAAATTCCTGATGCTAAAAATATGCGAAAATGGGAAGATGTTAAAAAAGATACAGGTAAACATGGATTTTCAGATATTAAATGGAAATTAGTATCAGAAGAGAAAGAACAGAATATTTTTAAATATATTGTTGAAATTAAATGATGTTATCAGTCTATTTAGATTATTTAGAATTATCAAAATCCGATCAAAGAAAATTTTTAAGAAAGATACAGAAAAAAAATAAAACAAGACGTAAATCAAAATATTAATTAAAACGAATTCTTTAAAATTTTAAAAAAAATATTTAAAAAGAATGAAAAGATTTATAAAAAAAGAAGATGCTTTAAATGATCAATTTGAACGTCTTAATAATATGGGCGTTCAAATTTCAAAAGTATTTGATCAATTAAATAGATTCTCTTGTGTAAAACTTACTGCTAGATCCGCATATTTTACCACTCAAGAACAAAAAATTATTGACGACGAATGTAAATTTATAGGAATAAGTAAAAATTTTCTTATTCAGACTTCTGGTAAATTTTACTATGACCCTAATCCACCCGCATGGGGTGGAGGGGGTGCAGCACCACCTTCAACTCCTCGCGTTATTGATTATGCAATTGCTATATTTCCTATACCAAAAATAAGCGAAATGACTATTTCTGAAAAAGTTGATGAAGTAGCAAAATTTCGTATCGAACGAGAAATACGTGTTAAAGCGTATGAAGAACAAAAACAAAAGGAACTAGAACAAAAACAAAAGGAACTAGAACAATTTGAGAAAGCTGTTGAAGAACGTATGACCCAACTTAGAAGTATTTAAAAAAAATATTAAAATAAGATATTAATTTTTACATTTTATAAGAATATCTTTATATTCTTCTAATGTTTGTAATAAATATTTCTTTTGTGTTTCACCATCTTTAAAATAAGGTGATTTTATTAATTTATATGTTCCATCTTCTTTTGGCATATATAAAAAATCTGGAAATATAAAATCTTTTTTTTTAGATCCTAATAAAACTGCTGAAAATGATAATGTAGATTCTGATATTATTACACGTTTAGCATTTTGAAAACAATAAAATGTTTCATTTACACCTTCATCAACATATTCATAATCAGCTCCTAATAAACATTTTGCTATTTTTGGTGAATCTGAAAATATATAGACGGGTTCATCATTCATACGAAGTTCAGATATATGATGTTCATAATATTCTGGTTTCATTAAAACATATTTTGGTTTTTTTCCTTTTTTTAATTCTATTAAATTTAAATCAAATTTATCACCTAAA
>Ga0222712_10000293_pt1 | contig 69896 bp, 62 predicted proteins | sample C33_657DmetaG_FD_165043 | JGI IMG/M metagenome (GOLD analysis project Ga0222712, IMG submission 165043) | Estuarine water microbial communities from San Francisco Bay, California, United States - C33_657D | ecosystem: Environmental > Aquatic > Marine > Unclassified | place: USA: California... | reverse complement strand
TTAGAGCCGGTGGCATAATAAAAAGGGGGCCTTTGGATCGTTGGACGAATCTTCAATAAATTCGCCTCGAATTTCCACAAGCCGAAACTGAGCTTAACGTTCAATTGTGACAGTTCATATTACTCGTTAGTCATCCGCTTTGGATTTGGTGTTTGCCCTCGTTTTAGACCTTATCGGGCCGATACCGAACTTAAGCTTGCCGTGCGGGCTTAACACAGCTAAGCCAACACGGTTCAACCTCTGGGAGAGCCGGTGCTGCCTCGGCACACGATCTCAATCGGAAAACTTTGAAACGGTTTGTAGGGCGCTTGTTCAAGCCGAGCGATCAGTTGCTCGGCAGCTGCCAAGCCGATTTCAACGATCGGCGTTCGAATGCTGGTCAGGCCGGGGGTTTGGGTCGCGCCCAGGTCGGTATTATCGACCCCCGTAATTGAGATATCGTGGCCAATGACCAAGCCCAACTTTCGGCACGCCAGCATCGCCCCAACGGCAAACACATCATTGGTGGCAACGATCCCAGTGGGCGGCGTCGGCAGAGCCAGCAGACGTAAAGCCGCCTCTTGGGCAGACTGCAATGAGATCGGCGCATATTGAACATGCTGAGCATTGAGCTCAAGGCCAGCCTCAGCTAACGCGCGACGCACTCCTGCGCCACGCTCGCGTGCGCGATCGTTACCTTCAACGTAGGCGCTCAACAAGCCAATTCGACGGTGGCCCAGCGCGAGTAAGTGGTTCGTCACTGCGTAGGTGGCCGCTTGATTATCAAAGCCCACGCTCGGGTGCTTGCGCAAAGGATCGATTCCCCACGTCAAGACATACGGCCGGCCGTAATCTTCTAAGAGGGAAAATAAACGAGGATCGTGATCTAAGCCAACAAAGACAAAAGCATCAACACCCCGCTCGATCAACTGGCTGGCTACACGTAACTCGACCGCTAAATCATAGTGATGCTCAGCTAACACAAGTGAGTAACCGCTCTCGTCTAGACGCTGCTGTAGAGCGCTTGTTGTGCGTGCGTACAGCGCGTAATCAAAAGAAGGCACGACCGCACCAATCATATTGCTGCGACGACTGCGCATTGAACGTGCCGCACCGTGGGGCACGTAGCGCAACTTAGCCGCAGCCTCAAGAACCAGTTGCCGGGTGGCGGGTTCAACACTTTTGGGGTTATTGAGCGCGCGCGAAACCGTAGCAGTCGACACCCCCGCCAGACGAGCGACATCTTTTGCGTCGCTACGGCTGCGCACGACTTGATTCGAGGCGTCTGTTGGATCTTGCGTTGACATTTGCGAAGTATAGGTGAAACACAACTGTGGATGTAAACGTATTCATCCACAAAAAAACCAACAGACTTGAGTGCCTACCTTCTAAAAAAATAGATTTTTTGCAAAACAAATTAAAGAAAGGTGCCATTTTATGTTTTAAATGCTAATCTGAATGCGATGTAAACGATTGCATAAAGTCGAAGTTTGCGGATTATTTGGTTCCGTCTGACACAAAACACAATAGCAACCCGAAGAGACTCAGCTCATTACTCAATTGCTCAACGCTTGAACTACACCCTCTCGCGCTGCAGCCACCCGGAGACAATCATGAAATCATCGTTTCGAACCCATCCCCTGCAAACTGGTCGGCGCAAAGTGCTTAAACAAGCCGCCAGCCTCGGTATGTTGGCCTCAGGCGCCACAAGTTGGACAACCGCCTTTGGGCAAGGCGATGAACTCGCCGCCTACAAAACAGCAAAAATCAACTGGCGCCAAACTGAAGGCGAAGCCATCTCAGTGGCTGTCATACCGGCCAGTTACTTTGAAAACCTCATCTCACTGATTCCTCAGTTCGAAGCACTGACCGGGATCAAGGTACGAATGGAGAAAGTACCGCCGGGGCAGATCCGCCAAAAAGCCTTGCTCGATCTCTCGTCGAAGACCGCCACCTTTGCGACGCACGCTGCAGACCCGATGTACTACCCGCTCTACGTTGCCAACAAGTGGGTCGATCCCTTGGATACGTATTTGAACGATCCAACCCTAACCGATAAGGCTTGGTTTAATTACGACGACATCATCAAAGCGTGGCGCGAAGCAGACTCTGTTGGCGGTAAGCCCTATGGCATCCCGTTTGATGGCGAAGTCACCGTTCAGGTGTATCGCAAAGACCTGTACGCGGCCAAGGGTCTTAAACCCGCTGAAACGTATGATCAACTGCTCTCAAATGCAAAGGCCCTGACAGATCCAGCGAATCGTACCTACGGACTCGCGTTGCGAGGCTTCTCGGGGGCCGGACAAAATATGTATGTGTACCCCTCAATTTTGCGCGGCTTTGGGGGCAGTTGGTTTAACGGCGACAAGTTAGTGGTGAACTCACCCGAAGCCGTCAAAGCCCTTGAGTGGTATGTGGATGCGTTAACGCAATACGCACCACCGGCGGTACGCAACTGGAACTGGCCCGATATTGCCGACGCTTTTTCTCAAGGCACTGTTGCAACCTATCTGGATGCACACTCGTCAGCCGCCGTCATTAATAATCCTGAAAAATCTAAAGTGGTCGGCAAGATTGCCTATGCTCGCTGGCCCGCCGGACCAAGTGGCAAGCGCGTCACTTCGATCTGGAACTGGGGATTTCCAATCAACGCAGCCCTGAGTGCGCGTGCAAAAAAAGCAACCTGGCTCTTTATCACCTGGGCAACAAGTGCAGAAACCCAAATACGCACGTCCTGGAAATTTGCGGGCCCCGCTAAACGCTCTGGCTTAAACCGTCTTTCGTTGTGGCGCGACCCCGCTTTTGCTGAAGCGATGAGCGGTGCGGGCGACAATTTCATACCGGCAGCCTTGCAATCACTCGAGCTCGACACTGACGTACAGTGGCGACCTCTAGTGCCGCAGTGGCCCGCCATTGGCGAAGCCATGGCAACCAGCATTCAGGCTGCGCTCGTCGGACAAAAGAAACCAAAAGAAGCCTTGGATGAAGCGCAAGCCCGAATCCAGCAGCTCTTAAAGAACTAGAGAATGGCTGCAGCACAAGCGATTGACTCTGGCGCTCTTGCCCTAGCGAGGCAAGAGCGTAGGTTCGCCTGGTACTTACTCGGACCGTCGCTATTACTTTTATTGATCACCACCACAGCCCCGCTTGTCTACTTGGGCTGGACGAGCTTTTTCCGGCTCGATATGACCATGCCCTGGCTATCGGGTTTTGCCGGCCTGGACAACTACGGCAAAATGTTGGGCGACCCGCGGTTTATGAACTCGCTATGGCTGACTGTGGTCTACACGAGCTCGACCGTATGCTTACAAATACTGGTTGGGCTGTCGCTTGCGATGCTAGTCCAGCAGATCCCCAAGGGTCAGGCGCTGTTGCGTATCGCCGCGATCTTACCAATTGTGCTCGCCCCAGTCGTCGTCGGTCTGTTTTGGCGCACCCTCGTTTTAGCCCCTGACGTCGGTCTCGTCGACTTGGTCACTAGGGCTCTCGGGCTCGGCAGTCAAAACTGGTTAGGCGACCCGCAACTCGCCCTCATCTCTGTGATTGCCATCCACACATGGCAATGGACTCCGTTCGCCTTCCTCGTTTTTCTCGCAACGCTCGCAACTCTGCCCGCCGACGTCTATGAGGCAGCGCGGCTAGATCGAGCCAACGCCTGGCAACGTTTCCGCTATCTCACCCTACCGTTGATCCGCCCTGCGATCATCATGGTTGTCATCATGCGCACCATGACGGCGCTTTCAGCCTTTGCTGCCATTTTTGCGGCGACGGGTGGCGGGCCAGGCTCCTCAACCGAAATCTTGAATCTATACGCCTATCGAACCTCGTTTACAGAATTAAATCTCGGCTACGGCTCAAGTCTTGCGATGGTGCTGCTCGGCCTCACACTCGCCGTGTCCTACGTCATGTTTAAACGCAGAAAAGCCGCTAAATGAAACAAACAATCCCGCGTCAACTCATGTTGTTTACTGCCGCCGGTCTGCTACTTACCGTCTGGGCGTTTCCGGTGATTTGGGGAATCCTCACATCCTTTAAGACCGAACGCGACGTGCTGGCCTACCCGCCAGTCTGGATTTTCACGCCAACGCTCGATAATTATCGTGCCGTACTCAGCGGTGCGGATTCAATCCTGCCCAACCTCTGGTCGAGCATCGTCGTTTCAAGCACCGCCACACTACTGACAATGCTATTTTCGGTACCGGCCGCGTACGCGATTGCCCGCCTCAAATACCCAGGTAAGCAAACCAGTGGCTTTTATGTACTGGTGACGCAAATGCTACCGCCAGTGGGATTGGTGATTCCCTATTACCTGGTGCTGCAACGCATCGGAGGGCTAGACACCTACTCGGGTTTAATTCTGATCTTTCTGACGTTTTCGTTGCCCTTTGCCATCTGGCTAATGGTGTCTTACTTTGAGGATATTCCGCTCGAGATGGAGGAAGCCGCCCTGCTTGATCGCGCCGGCCGGCTGCGCGCACTTTGGTACGTGATCTTGCCTCAAGTGCGCGGTGGCATCGCTGTAACAACTATTTTTGTCTTTCTCAACTCATGGAATGAATTCATGTTTTCTGTGTTGCTCGGCGGTAACCGCGTGCGGCCCGTCACTGTTGCGATGTTCAACTTTATTTCTGTTGAGCAGACTCAATGGGCGCGCCTGGCCGCAGCCGCCATCGTCGCGATGGCCCCTGTGATCCTGATAGGTTTAGCTGCACAACGTCATATCGTGAAGGGCTTAACCGTTGGCGCAGTCAAAGGCGGAGGGCGACGATGACTCAGCGCGGCAGCATTCGCATCGAGGGTGCGGTCAAAAAACACGATCAGCTAACGGTCTTGCACGGTATTGATCTCGACATCAAAGCGGGTGAATTCTTTGTGCTGTTAGGGCCCTCAGGCTCGGGCAAAACAACCACTCTCAGAGTGCTTGCCGGGCTTGAGTCACTCAGTGCTGGCAAGGTTTTTATGGATGACGAAGACGTCACGAGCAAAGAGCCCGGAGAACGTGATGTCGCGATGGTCTTTCAAAGCTATGCGCTGTATCCGCACATGTCGGTTGAAGAAAACATCGCCTTTCCGTTAAAGATGATTGGACAAAATCAGTCGTCTAGAAATCTTGCTGCACGAGAGGCGGCAACCAAAGTCAATATCGAGCATCTGATGGATCGCAAGCCCGGGCAACTGTCGGGCGGTCAACAACAACGCGTTGCACTGGCACGCGCAATTGTGCGCCAACCTCGCCTATTTTTACTCGATGAGCCCTTATCTAATCTTGACGCCAAACTACGCTTAGAAACCCGAATCGAATTACGTAAACTACAGCGGTCTTTGAACGTCACAACGGTATATGTCACTCACGATCAAGAAGAGGCGATGACGCTGGCCGACCGTGTTGCAGTTTTTATGGAAGGGAAAATCGTACAAATTGATACCCCTAGAAATATCTTTGCTCGCCCTGCCACGTTGACCGTAGCCAGCTTTATTGGCAGCCCACCCATGAACCTGCTTGCCGCCCAATGGCAAGGCTCAACCATCACCTTTAAGAATGGTGATAGCCTTCAAATTGAACAGAGCACGGCTGCATCACGCGAAGTGATCTTTGGGGTTCGACCTTCTGATTTAGCGCCCAGCGCCGAGGGCGTGAGCGCAACAGTTGAACTCATTGAAGATTTAGGTGACAGCATCACTGTCGCGTTGTTGATAGACCAACAACCTATCAAAATGAAGCTACCGCACACTCAGCTGATTAAAGAAAATGAAACGATTAAAGTCAGTTGTCAGCCCGCAACCGTGCATTTGTTTGACCCTCTGACAGGTCAGCGTCTTTAGCCTTTTTACATACAGGATTGCTATGAGTAAGAAACCAAATATTGTCTTGATCCTAAATGATGACATGGGTTTTTCTGATATCGGCTGCTATGGCGGCGAGATTGAAACACCCAACTTGGATCGCCTGGCCGCTGGCGGTTTACGCTTTTCACAGTTCTACAATACGGCTCGCTGCAGTCCCTCACGCGCCTCGCTCATGACGGGCTTGCATCCGCATCAGACCGGCATCGGAATCTTGACCTATGACAGCGGCCCCGAAGGGTACGCAGGCAACCTGAATCAGCGCTGTGTCACGATTCCAGAAGCCTTAAAGGCGAGCCATTACAAAACCTACATGAGCGGTAAGTGGCACGTGTCAAGCAATTTGCGCGAACCTACCAATTCGTGGCCTAAACAACGAGGCTTTGATGAATTTTTTGGCACGATCATCGGCGCAGGCAGTTTTTACGATCCCAACACGCTGACTCGCGACAATAAAAATGCCGAGCACGAGGCTCGCGATGATAAAAATTTCTTTTATACCGACGCGATCAGCGACCAAGCTGTCACTTACATTAAGCAACACTACGCTTCGTCCCCTGCTCAACCATTTTTTACTTACGTGGCTTACACCGCACCGCATTGGCCGTTACATGCCCACGAAGAAGACATCAAAAAATATAAAGGGCGGTTTGATAGCGGCTGGGATACCCTGCGCAAAGAGCGACTCGAGCGGTTGGTCAAGTCTGGCATCCTAAAAGACTCATGGCCGCTGACCGACCGCGACCCGACCCAACCGAGCTGGGAAGATGCCGAACAAAAAGCCTGGTTACTACGCTGTATGGAAGTCTATGCCGCGCAGATCGACAGAATGGATCAAGGCATCGGCCGTATTTTGCAAGCCATCGAAGAGGCCGGTGAACTTGACAATACGCTTGTGATCTTTATGTCTGATAATGGCGCTTGCGCAGAAGACATCCCTGAAGGCGTATCAATTGATGAGCTTGTCGACAAGCTCATGATCGCCCGCGCTAAAACACGCGACGGTAAGCCAGTGCATTTTGGCAATGACACCTCGCGGATGCCCGGCCCCGAAGACACCTATCAAAGTTACGGCCCCGCATGGGCCAACCTGTCAAACACACCTTTCAGGCTTTACAAACACTGGATTCATGAGGGCGGCGTTGCCACGCCGCTCATTATGCATTGGCCAACAGGCATCTCAGACCGAGGTGCTGTCAGACATTCGCCAGGGTACTTGCCTGACATTATGGCAACGATTCTTGACATCACCCAGACACCTTACCCTGAACAGCATGCAGGGCATCAAATTGCCGCGCTCGAAGGACACTCATTAACCAGCGCTTTCAAGGGTGACACCACTGAACGGCCACCGATGTTTTGGGAGCACGAAGGCAACGCGGCCATCCGAGTCGGCAAATGGAAATTGGTGAAGCGTTACCCTTGCGACTGGGAGCTGTACGACATGGAGGCCGACCGTACCGAGCTCAATGATTTGTCGGCGATACATCCTGAGCGCGTCGCAGAGATGACGCTGCAATACGACGCCTGGGCCAAGCGCTGCGGCGTGTTGCCGCGTGAAAAAATTGTCGAACTCATGCGCAGCCAAGGTGTCACTCGCGCGTTTTGGGAAAAAGACTAAATGCAACATAAAGCCTGCTGCTCGGCGCAGCGGTCTTTACCGCAAGCAGAAGTATTGCCAACTGCCGAGCAACTTGCATCTAACGCGCTTGTCGGCACGGCAACCAACGCCGGCACGACAGCCGCTCACGCACAACAGCACAGCGACTTAATCGCAATCGCCGGCAACTCTTTTGTGATGGGCACCAATGAAAACATCGGTTTTCAAGACGACGGCGAAGGTCCGGCGCGCTTAGTCAAACTGGACGCCTTTCGGATCGCCCCCACAACAGTCACCAATCGTCAATTCAATCAGTTTGTTCGCGATACGCAATATGTCACTGAAGCAGAGCGGCTAGGCTCATCCTTTGTTTTTTATTTGCAACTGTCTCAGGCTCTAAAAAAAACTGTCACTCCAGTTTCAAACGATCTCGTATGGTGGGTCGATCTTCCAGACGCGTGTTGGCAACGCCCGTCTGGACCAGGCTCGAGTCACCTGACCATTCCTGAGCACCCTGTTGTACACATTTCCTGGCATGACGCCCAAGCCTACTGCGAGTGGGCCGGGGTCAGCCTGCCGACTGAGGCTCAATGGGAGTGCGCGGCACGCGGCGGGCTACCTGAGAAACGCTATGCCTGGGGTGACACGCTTCAGATGAACCAATCCTTGCCCTGCAATATCTGGCAGGGGGAGTTTCCAAATGCACCGCGCGAAGGATGGCAGCCAGAGCCACAGGCGGCGCAGAGCTATGAGCCAAATGGCTTTGGGCTTTTCAATACCGTCGGCAATGTCTGGGAATGGTGCGCCGACTGGTTTAGTTCGGACTATCATGTCAGCACCAGTCGCGAAAACCCTCTGTACTCCATTTCAACGGGCAAACGTTCAATGCGAGGTGGATCTTTTTTATGCCACGACTCTTATTGCAATCGCTACCGACTTGCAGCACGAGGTGCGAACACACCCTCAACCACGTCTAGCAATTGCGGCTTCCGGGTGGCGGGTAATGTTTAGTTACAACAAATACGATCTATGACCCATATCCTCGCACTCGATCAAGGCACCACAAGCTCTCGCGCGATTTTGTTCAATGCGCAAGGCCAAAGCGTGCGCACCGCTCAAAGCGAATTCAAACAAATTTTTCCACAGCCCGGTTGGGTTGAACATGACGCGCTTGAAATCTGGCAAACCCAGTTGCGGGTCCTCAAAGACGTACTGACTCCTGCCGCAACGACCGACAGCGTCGCGGCAATCGCCATCACCAATCAACGCGAAACCACTGTGCTGTGGGATCGTCAAACCGGTCTACCCTTGGCCAACGCGATTGTTTGGCAAGACCGTCGTACGGTTGAACACTGCAACGCGTTGAGGCAACAAGGCCATCAGACCTTCATCCAAGAAAAAACCGGTTTAGTGTTAGACGCTTATTTTTCAGGCACCAAACTAGCTTGGCTACTCGATAACATCCCAGGCGCACGTACCCGCGCTGAGCGTGGTGAACTCGCCTTTGGCACAGTGGATAGCTGGCTTGTCTGGAACCTGACCAAGGGCCAGACGCACGTCACAGACCCCAGCAATGCCTCGCGCACACTCCTGTTCAATTTACACACCCTCGCCTGGGATGACGAGCTGCTTGCCTTACTCAGGATTCCGCGCTCGGTCTTACCGACAGTGATGCCAAGTTCAGGCATTGTGGCGCACACCGATCCAAGCCTCTTTGGGCGTGCCATCCCGATCGCCTCGATGATCGGGGATCAACAGGCGGCAACCTTCGGCCAAGCCTGTTTTGAACCTGGTATGGCCAAGAACACCTATGGCACCGGGTGCTTCATGCTGCTCAATACTGGACATCAACCGGTCGTCAGCCAAAATAAATTACTCACCACCGTGGGCTGGCAGCGCCTTGAAGCGTCGGCACAGCCACTCGCCACCACCTACTGCCTTGAGGCCTCGGTCTTTATGGGTGGCGCCACAATTCAGTGGCTACGCGACGGTTTAAATATTATCTCGTCAGCCGCCGAAGTCGAAGCACTCGCCGCCAGCGTGCCAGATGTCGCTGACACCTACTTGGTGCCCGCCTTTACCGGCTTAGGCGCACCGATCTGGGACGGCAATGCCCGTGGCACATTAATCGGTATGACACGAGGCACCACCAAAGCCCATATCGCGCGTGCAGCGCTTGAAGCGATTGCACTACAGGTGGCGGATGTGTTTGATGCAATGGCAAAAGACTCTGGCATCGCCCTGGCCGAATTACGTGTCGACGGCGGGGCGTCAAAAAATGATCTGCTGATGCAAATGCAGGCAGATTTTCTAGGGGTCCCGGTGGTACGCCCGAACGTCACCGAAACCACAGCACTCGGTGCCGCCTATCTGGCTGGCCTTGCCGTTGGCCTGTGGTCAAGCACAAAAGACATTGCCACGCAGTGGTCGGTTGATCGTAGATTCGAACCTAGCATGGCGTCTGCCGACCGCGATGCAAAACTGGCAAGATGGCATCAAGCACTCGAACGCGCAAAAGGCTGGGCCTCTTGATGCATACCGACCAAGCATCACGCGCACCACTTCGGACTGATCGCGCACAACTGCTAGCGCGTTTGGCTGAAAACAAAACCTACGATCTTGCCATCATTGGAGGTGGCGCCACGGGCTTAGGCTTGGCACTGGATGCGGCCTCGCGTGGCTATTCGGTCGTTCTGATTGACGCGACCGATTTTGCAAAAGGCACCTCGTCACGCTCAACCAAGCTCGTACATGGCGGCGTGCGTTATCTTGCACAAGGCAACGTGTCCTTGGTGTACGAAGCATTACACGAACGTACAACCTTGTTACATAACGCGGCGCACCTAGCGCAACCGCTTGCCTTTATTTTGCCTTGCTACAAGTTTTGGGAGATCCCGTTTTATGGTGCGGGTTTGCTGTTGTATGACGCGCTCTCAGGCAAACGCAGTTTAGGCCGCACGCGTTTTTGGGGTGCACACGAGACGCTCAAACACGTTCCTAATCTTCATACTAAGGGCTTAAAAGGTTCAGTCAAATACTGGGATGGCCAATTTGACGATGCGCGCTTGGCCTTAGCACTGGCACGCACCGCCGCACAGCGCGGTGCCTTACTGATTAACTATTGCAGCGCACTAGAACTGACACACAGCGATGGTCTAGACACCAGCTCATCTGCACCAGATTACCAGGGTCAAATCACGGGCTTACTTGCACAAGATCACGAAACTCAACAAATCTACCCAATTAAAGCCAACTGCGTTGTCAATGCCGCCGGAGTCTGGGTCGATGCGCTACGACAAAAAGATGACGCCGCGGCGAGTCTTCAAAGCGTGGCGATGGTCGCGCCAAGCCAAGGCGTACACGTGGTGGTCGATCGCGAATTTTTAGCGGGCGAGCACGCTATCATTGTGCCGCACACCTCGGATGGACGCGTACTGTTTGCAGTACCGTGGTTAGGCAAAGTCATTATCGGCACGACCGATACCCCACGTCACGATTTGAGCCGTGAACCAGAGCCTTATGCAGAAGAACTCGAATTTATTTTGCGCGAATCTGCCCGCTACCTCACACGCGCACCGACGCGCGCAGATATAAAAAGTATCTGGGTGGGCCTGCGTCCCTTGGTCAAACCGCCAAAAGATGAACACGGTAATACCAAGGCCATTAGCCGCGAGCACACTGTACTCATTAGCAAAAGCAAGATGGTGACCGTGACCGGCGGCAAATGGACCACCTATCGTGCCATGGCACAAGACGTGTTAAAGCACTGTGTGGACGCCAAACTTTTACCCGAGCGCCAAGCCTGCGTGACAGCCAACCTAGCCTTAGTCGGTGCTCAAACGGGCAGCAAGGTCGATCACCCTATGTACGAAGCGCCCGGTTTAAAAGCTTATGGCGACGAGGCAGAGGAGGTCACTCAGTTACCTGGAGCCGAACGTCACCTAGGTGGCGGCCTCACCGTGGCCATGGTGCGCTTTGCCGTGCGCCACGAATACGCACGCACAGTCGAAGACGTACTTGCACGGCGCTCGCGTTTATTGTTTTTAGATGCAAAGCTTGCCCACGCACTCGCCGACAGTGTGGGTCAGATCATTGTGCAAGAATTGCCAAACAAAGATCCTGGCGTCGAAGCCTTTAAAAACTTAGCTCTGCACTATCTCACTTTACCTGCCTAGCGCTGGCCAAAGATCTTTGGTCTTTGGTCTTAGTTTTTCGATGCGTTTTGAAACAATCGCGTACGCTCTTGTTGTACTGCCCTAATTCTTCGCGGCATCTTCAAGTATTAAATCTGCACCGCGCTCGGCCACCATCATCACGGCCGCCTGGGTATTACCCGACACCATGGCTCTAAACACCGAGGCATCGACCACACGCAAGCCACGCAAACCTTTAAAACGCAGGCGAGTATCGACCACCGCCTCATCATCAGAACCCATCCGGCACGTAGCGATGGGGTGATATGTCGTTTGACCGTTATCGCGCGCGAAATGCAGCCACTGCTCGTCGGTGAGCACACTAGCGCCTGGGCTCATTTCTGACTCAATGTAGTTTGCCAGCGCCGGGCGTTCGACAATCCGGCGGGCGATTTTCATACCGTCAATCAGCGCCTGCTGATCTTCAGTATTAGCTAAAAAGTTCGGCTTAATCGCGGGCCCAACAAGCGAATCCTTAGACTGGATATGAATACTGCCCTGCGAGGTTGGGCGTAATCCCGACACCGCCATGGTCATCCCTGGAAAATTATCCAATTTACGAATGGCAGCATTGGCATAGGTCGCATGCATGAAAAAATATTGCACATCTGGTGTTGGCAACGCAGCACGCGTTTTCACAAAGCCGTGGGCTAAGCCCGTACCCAACGATAAAATCCCCTTGCGTGTCGCAAAATATTGCAACGCCGCGAGGCCAACACGCCAGCCTTGCGCCAACTCGTTAAGCGTCTGCGTGTTCTTGACACGCCAGTTCATACGCGTTGCGTAGTGATCGATATAGTTTTCACCTACTCGCTTGGCCGCATGCACGACAGGGATATCAAAGCGCTGCAAAACAGCTGGATCACCAATCCCTGACAACTCTAAAATCTGAGGGGTTTGGACCGCGCCGGCCGACAGAATGACCTCGCACGCGGCGCGCACCGTGAATACTTCACCTTTCTGTTGATAGGTGACGCCGGTGCACACCCCAGCGTCAACATTAACTTTCGTCACGTGGGCACGCGTATGAACCGTGAGATTTTTTCTGTGTCGAACAGGTTTCAAATAGCCGTCATACGCACTCCAGCGTCTACCGTCTTTTTGTTCGACCTGATAATAACCAAAGCCCTCTTGCCCTTTACCGTTGTAGTCTTCATTCAAAGGCTGTCCATCTTGCACCGCAGCTTTCAATAACGCATCCACCAACGGATAGCGCTCGGTCACTTGATGAATATGCATGGGGCCGCTTTTGCCTCGTTGCGCATCACCCATTAAATAGGTTTCAAGCTTCGCAAAGTAAGGCATCAACTCTTTAGACGACCAACCGGTCGCCCCCAAGTCTGCCCAGTGATCGTAATCTTCGCGCTGGCCGTGCACGTAGATCATGCCATTGATCAAGCTCGAGCCACCCAACCCCTTGCCGCGAGGGATGGCAATCGTACGATCATAGGTATTTTTTTCAGGTTGAGTTTCAAAGCGCCAGTTATAGGCGGGATCATTGAGCAACTTAGTAAACCCAGCCGGGATATTGATCCACATACTTTTAGGTTCGCCACCGGCTTCGAGCATCAATACGGTATGATGCCCATCAGCAGTCAAACGGTTAGCCAAAATACAGGCAGCGGTGCCACCGCCAACGATGACATAATCGTAGGTTTGCATTATTTTGCCCCCATAAAATCGGCCATCAATTCGATCTGAGAGGCCAGCATGGGCGCGCCATACTGGATACGACAGCCTTTCGCCTGTGCCGCGGCAAGCAGCGGCGTCAACGCAGGGGCCATGATGATCTCAGCCACTGTTTGCTCTGCGTGTAATAAATTGGCATCAAGCGGCAAAGGATCTGTGCTCGCCATCCCCAAAGAGGTTGCGTTAACGATTAAGTCATACCCTTGTGGATCGCGGGTACCAAGCAACAGCTCAGTTTGCGGATAAACAGGAGCCAACCGCGCAAACATGGCGCGCACTTTATCGGCTGAGCGGTTATAGACCGCCAATTGCGTGGCACCCGCCTCAGCCAAGGCGAAGGCGATGGCGTTCGCGGCCCCGCCGGCCCCCGCTAACAAGATTTTTTTACCCTTGGGTTCAATGCCATGCAACCTTAAGCCCGCCACAAAACCACGGCCATCCAGAATGTCGCCAAACAAGCGCCCATCGGGGTCACGCCTCACAATATTGACTGCACCCACCGTGCGCGCGGCAGCAGTGATCTCATCAAGCAGTGCACCAATCGTCGTTTTATGGGGCACCGTCACCACCATGCCACCAAAGTTCTGAATGCCTCGCAAGGCTTGCGTAAAGACAGGTAAATCTTTGGGCGCGACATGCATAGGCATCAGCACGCCATCAATGCCACGCTGCTCAAACACCTTGCGCATCATTTCGGGAGCTTTTACCTGCCCAATCGGATCGGCCACAATGCCGTAAAGTTTGGTCTTGCCACTGACGTCTATCATTTGCTTCTCTTTAATTGTTTGAGCGCCTTCAAAGGCATCCTCGTCGATCTAGTCCTGCACTATCATACAGTTTACCGAGGGATAAAGAGATGAGCTGTCTTGCCGCGCTATCTAGCAAACTTTACTTGCTGCTCGCCCTACTCACCACCTGTTTGGCGCAAGCAAACCCTATTCATCACCGGTACTTCACGTCCTCAGACGGAGTACGTCTGCACTACCTTGAGGCAGGTAAAGGTGAACGAACGCTTGTCTTTATTCCAGGCTGGGTCATGCCCGCTGCGGTGTTCGAACAACAACTACTTGCGCTTTCAAATCAGTTCAGAGTCTTAGCTTTTGATCCTCGCTCGCAGGGACTCTCTGCACTCACGACCCAATCTCACGCTCCACAGCGACGGATGCGGGATATGGACGAATTTTTGAAAGCCGCTCAAGTCAAAAACTTTATTCTTGCTGGTTGGTCGCTTGGCGTGCTTGAGTCGCTCGACTACCTTGCCAACTACAACCCGAAAGGTTTACGCGGTCTGATCCTGATCGATAACTCTGTGGGCGAAGGTCGACCGCCTGGAGCACGTTCGTCAAATTTTCAGCAAACCATGAATGATCCAAAAAAGCGCGAGGCTTACCTGCGTGCTTTTTGCAAAGATATCTATCGCGAACCCCCACCACCCTTAGTCGCGCAAGCGGTACTTGATTCGGCCATGCGCGTACCACCCAAGATTGCGATCCAACTTATGCAACAACCTTACCCGCGTGACTATTGGCGCGAAACGCTTGAAAAACAAAACGTACCTGTGCTTTACATTGCACGACCGTGGCTGAAAGAGCAAGGCGCGGCCTTGCTCGCCAAGCGCCCAACTGACCTGATCACTGTCAACATCATGGAAAAACCCGGGCATGCTTTATTTGTAGATGATCCCAGAGGGTTTAATGACGCCGCCCGCAGTTTTAGCTTGGCAGCCTTTGCACGCAAAGTTCAGCCCTAATCCGCAACGCTAGCCACCCGCAAAACTTGTACGACGAGCGCCCACTTGTTGCCTAAATACTCAAGCTGTGCCAAAGCACTAGACGTTGTGCTCAATCTGCACGCCGCACAATTTGCACACTACGACGCTCAGTCGTTTTGTTGTAACTAAACGCAAACGGTAAGGGCTTTACATTTTTAGAGTCTTTATAGGCTTGCGCTAGGGACTCTTGCTTTTTACGATTGAACAATTCGTGGGGATACAAAAAACCACCATATAAAGCAACCGGACCAATCTGCGACAAGTGCGTGTAGTTCAAACCAGTTTCGTCTTGAACAACCATTTTTGCATTTGCCACCAAAATGTCGCGAAACACTGAGAAATAAGTTTCTTGCAGCAGATGCGAAGCGGCTTTGAGCAACACTGGGTTGCGCGACTCTCGCTCAAGCCATGCGCGCATGGGTTCAGTTTGGCTCAGATGTGAATCAGATAAATCAAGACTGACATAATCAAGCATCACAGGCTTACCACCCTTGCTCATCACTAGCCGCACAGATTTCCAGTCACCCGTTGTTTGAATGAACTGACCGCTTTTAGCGTCAAGCGCGATGGGGTAAACGTCAGTCACGTCATAGCCCATGTATAACGCAAACGTAATCAAAATCGTTGTCACACCAATTTGCGCGTGTTTGTCGCGTAAATCTTCGTTTAAATCATCAGTACGAAAAAATGCCAGACGACTAAATTTCATCCATTCGCGCAAAAATTTTGCCTGAAAATTTTGTGCCCGAGTACTCGACATGTTGCTTAACACCGCTGGTTCACCTGCAGCCTGCATCGCCACCATCACAAAACGATTCGCCTGTGGAAACAAATGCGCGGCGGTGACAAAGTCTGGGCCAGAAAAAGGATAAAACAGGGTTGTGCCTGCGGGTTGGTTAATCTCAGTATGCGCCCACTCTGACATGGCCCGGCCCATATTCTGCTGATAGAACTGCCACGCCCCATCGGCTTGCACTAGATTCGCCCCTTGCAAAAAAGGGAACGGGGGATTACCTTGCGCGCCCGCGGGCAAGTATTTGCCTTGTTGTTCGCTTGCAAGTGCAGGCATCGCGGCGGTTAGGCACACGCAACCAAACAGCACGCCAGTCGCAGCGCGTTTAAGCGACATAAGAAACAAAGACATCATCGAACACCTCAAAGTCAAAAATATCGTACGAATCAAACAGATTTTTTAGGAGGATTCGCCAGGACGATTCCCAACACAATCAACACCAATCCCACCACATGATAAAGCTCAGGAAACTCGCCTAGCAACATGACGGACATCAACGCCGCAAAAACCGGGGTGAGATTCAAGAAAAACATTGGCAATTGCGAGCCTGTTCGTAACACTGCTTGCTGATAGCACAGGTAAGCCAGTAGCGCGGGCCCCAAGGCGACATACACCACCATGCCGTAAATCTTGGGCGACCATTCGATCGCAGCGTAATTGCCCCACAGCAACTCTGCCAACACCATCGGCAAGGCAAATAGTAAGCCCCAGGCCATCTGCATCACTAAAACGCTATACCCAGACATTTCGGCAGGTCGACTACGCAACAGCCACGTATAAAGTGCCCACAGCGCGATGGCAAGCAGCATAAACAAATCACCGGGCACAAAAGAAATACGTGTCGCGTTCAGCACATCACCGCGGATCAACACCCAGGCCACGCCAAGCATCGACACCACCGCCCCTAGGGTGGCAGCACGACTAATCGGCGCCTGAAACAAGGAATAGCCCATCAGCAGCGTAAAGATCGGGCCGGCGGCGGTGATTAACGCAATGTTGATCGGACTTGACGTCGTCAGCGCTAAATACTGCAAGGCGTTGTACATGGTGGTGCTTAAAAACCCGGTAGCCGCCAGGACCACCCAAGATTTTCGCGCAAGAGGCCAATCTTGCTTCAAGCGTTGCCATACGAACGGCAGCAACACCATTATTGCAACAACCCAGCGTAAGAAGTTTAGAGTAATCGGGGGGATTGCCCCTGCAGCCATCCGGCCGACGATGGCGTTACTCGCCCACATGAGCGGCGGCACAACCAAGAACAGCAATGTAGAGGGTCGCATCTGGGCAGAGGAATCGGGTGAGTCACGCCGCCAGACTGGGTGCGGCACGAAAAGGATCGGAAACTTAAGCAGGCACTAGTTTAACAATACACGTTCATCCTATTGTCTGTTAGGCGCAGGCTCGCACTCGAGGCCTGGCACCCAGCCAGAAAAACCAAGACATCAACTGAAATCACTTGAAACACGTGTCGGTGACAGAGCCCTAGACTTTGACAACAGCCCACCTAGAATATGAATTGTGAGCGATGGGGGTGCTAACAGTGGTATCCCAACTTAATGGAGCGATGAAAATGAAACAAATTCTGTTTACGCTAGCGGCGACTTTGGTTGGGCTTTGCAGCGCAAACGCCGTTTTGGCAGGGCCGAGCGTGAGCATTGCCATTGGTGTGCCTCCAATTGTCATTGGGGGCCCGGTTTATCGCCCAGCGCCTGTTTATTACCCCCCAGCCCAAATGGCTTATCGAGCGCCACAGCCCTACTACGCACCGGCACCTGTTTATGCACCGGTGTACGTCGCCCCTCCAGTGGTGATCAGGCCCCCGCCAGTCTATTACGCGCCAGTTGTTGTAGCGCCTGGCTATTACGGTGGCCATCGCGGGCACGGGCACGGCTATTACAATCGGGGCTATTACGGGCGGTGACAACTTCGCTGACCTAACGTACTCAGCCACTAAGTGCCGCACGCTTTCGAACAGGGCGACATCACCCAGACGCGACAACAACGCTTAAACCAGGCCGAGGTCGACTGGCTAGCAAACGCTCGCGTCTTAAGCGGCGTTCAGTCTTGCCACACCACCCATGTAGGTACGCAACACCTCTGGCACCACGACGCTGCCGTCTTCTTGTTGATAATTTTCTAAGACAGCGACCAGCGCGCGCCCTACAGCTAACCCCGAGCCATTGAGGGTGTGCACGAACTCTGTTTTGCCCGCCTCATTGCGGGTACGCGCTTGCATGCGACGTGCCTGAAAAGCCTCGCAGTTTGAAACTGAAGAGATTTCGCGCCAAGTATTTTGAGCGGGTAGCCACACTTCGAGGTCATAGGTTTTGGTGGCGCCAAAGCCCATATCCCCTGTACACAGCAACAGGACGCGGTAAGGCAGGCCTAGCAACTGCAACACTTTTTCAGCGTGGCCGGCCATGTCTTCAAGCGCCTGGTATGAGGTATCTGCTGAAACAATCTGCACCATTTCGACTTTATCGAACTGGTGTTGGCGAATCAAACCACGCGTATCGCGCCCGCCACTACCGGCTTCAGAACGAAAGCACGGGGTATGCGCGGTTAGGCGAATCGGCAAGTCAGCAGCGGGCACGATGCTATCGCGCACGCTGCTGGTTAAGGTGATTTCTGAAGTTGAAATTAAGTATTGCTCTTCGCGCGCGACGGCATTGCCTTGCTCATCGAGTGTGGGCTCGTCACCGCCGCGTGTGACCCAAAACATGTCATTTTTGAATTTGGGTAATTGCCCCGTACCAAGCAAGGTCGAGGCGTTCACGATATAAGGCGTGTAGCACTCAGCGTAGCCATGCTGCTCGGTTTGCAAGTCGAGCATGAACTGTGCCAACGCGCGATGCAATCTCGCGACTGGGCCTTTCATAAAGCTGAAGCGCGCACCTGAGAGCTTGCCTGCCACATCAAAATCCAGACCAAGGGTTTCGCCAAGGGTGACGTGATCACGCGGCGTAAAGCCCAAATGCTTGGGATCACCAGACACCGCATCAGGCACGGGCACCCAGCGACGCACTTCGATATTGCCTTCGCTATCTGCACCCACTGGCACCGATTCGTGCGGCAAGTTTGGTACCGCCAACAACAAATCATTGAGCTGCTGCTGAATCTCGGCAAGCTCTTGCTCGAGTGCTTTAAGCCGTACTGGAATCGCCTGCGACTGCGCCATGACGGCAGACGCATCTTCGCCGCGCGACTTTAAACCACCAATCTGCTTAGCCAGCGCATTGCGTTGAGCCTGCAAATTTTCAGTTTCGGTTTGCACCGCTTTGCGGCGCGCCTCGAGCGCATTAAACGACTCAAGTGAAAAGGCAAAGCCGCGGCTCGCCAGGCGACGCACAACAGCATCGAGATCTTTACGCAATAAAGCAGTGTCAAGCATGGTCTTGGCGCTTCAAAAAGCTAACGGAGCCAGTATTGTAAACGCCGCAACAACCACGCCACGATTCCAAGCGCCCCCACACTTAACAGCCAGATCAGTAGCAACCACAGCCAACGTTTCATCGCTTTCTCAAAAAAACCTAACCGCTTACTGGGGACAAAGGGGCAAAAAACCTAAGCCTCTATGACCCGCTTTAGGCGTGATAGTGATGGGTGGGGCGCACTTTGCCTCGAAACACCCAGTAGGCGTAGACGGTATAGGCCAGAATCATCGGTAACAACACGACTGCGCCCACTAGTAAAAACTTCAAACTCTTGTCGGGCGCTGCCGCCTGCCATAGCGTGACCGCTGACGGCACAATGTACGGAAAAAAGCTGATCAACAACCCCATATAAGACAAGACAAACAAGCCTTGTACAGACAAAAATGCCGTTAACGGTTTGTCTTGTGAGATGCCTTTAAAAAATAGGACCCCGCACACCAATACTAAGATCGGTACGGGCGCCACAAACACCATCGCTGGCCAGGCAAACCACTTGCGCATAAAGTGCTCATGCAAAAAAGGCGTCCAAAGACTCACCACCACGATCAAGCCCAATAGCGCCACCCCCAACACGCGCGCGGCACGCAACGCCTGCTGTGCTACGTGGCCTTCAGTTTTTAGCATCAACCAGGTCGCCCCGAGCAGGGCGTAGCCCACAACCAAGGCCAAGCCCGTCAGCAAACTAAAGGGTGACAACCAATCCCACCAGCCCCCAGAGTAGGCGCGGCCCACGACCGGTATGCCCTGCACGAGCGCGCCCATCGCAACACCCTGCGCAAACGCTGCGACAATTGACCCACCAGCGAAAGCAAGATCCCAAAACCACTGGTTATTGCGACTTTTGAAGCGAAACTCAAACGCCACACCTCTGAACACCAAGGCCAGTAGCATCACAATAAACGGGGCATATAAGGCCGGCATGATGATCGAGTAAGCGAGCGGAAACACCGCGAATAAGCCGCCTCCCCCTAGCACCAGCCAAGTCTCATTGCCATCCCACACCGGTACAACCGAGTTCATCATCTGATCGCGATGCGCTTGGCCCTTGACCCACGGAAACAAGATTCCGACGCCAAGGTCAAAGCCATCGAGCACGATATAGGCCAAGACTGCGAACGCAATCAGGCCGGCCCAAATCAAGGCGTAGTCGATTGTCATGGCTGCCCCTTTAACGTATCCGCACCTGAAGCACCTGTCAGGGCAGAAGGCGACACAATGCCGCCTGCGCGAACAGGTTCGTTGACAGACAACTCAGCATGCCCGGCATCAGGTGCCTGGCGCATGAGCCGCAAGATGTACAACGTACCCGCCCCGAAAAGTGCGAAATACACCACGACAAACGCGATCAGCGAACCTGCCACAGCCGCCGCATCGATGGGCGAGGCCGAATCAGCCGTGCGTAAAAGGTTGTAGACCGTATACGGTTGGCGTCCGACCTCAGTCACCACCCAACCAGCCAGGACTGCCACAAAACCCGAGGGTCCCATCCACAGCGCTGCGCGCAACATCCACACATTGTCATACAGCTTGCCTCGATGCCGCAGCCACAGGCTCCAGACCCCCAGACCGAGCATCAGCATACCGATACCCACCATGATTCGAAACGCGTAAAACACGATGCCCATTGGAGGGCGCTCTGAGGGCGGCCATTCTTTCATGCCTTGAATGACACCGTCTAAGGTGTGCGTCAAAATCAAACTACCCAAATAGGGGATTTCAACGACATAATCCATCCGCTCTTCTTTGCTGTTGGGGATACCAAACAAAATAAGCGGCGCACGCGCCTGTGTTTCGTAGTGCCCTTCGATGGCAGCAATTTTGCGTGGCTGATGCTCAACGGTATTCAACCCATGCTGATCACCGGCCAAAATTTGTAACGGCGCCACGCAGGCGGCCATCCACATCGCCATCGAAAACATCGTACGCACAGCCAACTGCGAAGCTAAGCGCTCGGGCGTGGCAAGCGCGACTTTTTGCAAGTGCATTTTCAACAAGTGCAACGCTGCCACACCGCCGACCACAAAAGCAGTCGTCAAATACGCCGCCAAGACCGTATGCACTAAGCGATAAGGAAAAGAAGGATTAAAAATCACCTCAAACCAGCTTTCGACCACAAACTGTCCGGCCGCATTCTGACTAAACCCCGCAGGGGTGTGCATCCAGCTATTGACCGACAAAATCCAAAACGCAGACATGAAGGTACCGAGCGCCACCATCGCGGTGGCGAAACAATGCAGGCGCGGGCCAACACGCGCACGCCCAAACAGCATGACACCCAAGAAGCCTGCTTCAAGAAAGAACGCAGACATCACCTCGTAACCCATTAGAGGCCCAAGCACCGGGCCCGTTTTGTCAGCAAAGACACTCCAGTTGGTGCCAAACTCGTAACTCATCACCAAGCCCGACACCACCCCCATACCGAAGGCTAATGCGAAGATTTTTTTCCAGTAATTAAACAGATCTAAATAAACCGCGCGCCCTGTTGCCAAGTGCAAGCCGTTGAGCACCGCGAGGTAACTGGCCAAGCCAATCGAGAAGGCCGGAAAAATAATATGAAAACTGACTGTAAACGCGAATTGGATTCGCGCCAGCGTCAGTGCATCGAGCCATTCCATCACATTCATCCTTTACTTTTTTTTGCTTGCCGGTCTAGCTCTCGCAGGTGCGCCATTTTTTCAGCGATCTTCGTTTCAAGACCGCGGGCGACAGGTTGGTACCAAGAGGGGTCAGGCATCCCGTCGGGCAGATACGTTTCTCCGGCAGCATAGGCCTCAGGCTCGTCGTGAGCGTAGCGATAGGCGTGTCCATATCCAAGCTCTTTCATCAGCTTGGTGGGCGCATTACGCAGGTGCACGGGCACCGGGCGGGATTGATCGCGTTTCACGAACGCCATCGCTTGATTGTAGGCGTTATAACCCGCATTACTTTTTGCCGCTACGGCTAAGTAAATAGTAGCTTGCGCAAGCGCCAATTCGCCTTCAGGCGAACCCAGGCGCTCGAAGGTTTGAGCGGCATCGTTGGCAATTTGCATCGCGCGCGGATCGGCCAAACCGATGTCTTCCCAAGCCATCCTGACAATGCGTCTCGACAAATACTTAGGATCAGCACCGCCGTCTAACATGCGTGTCAACCAGTAAAGCGCCGCATCGGGATTCGAGCCACGCACCGACTTATGCAGAGCTGAAATCTGATCGTAAAAATTATCACCGCCTTTATCGAACCGACGCGCGTTCATACTCAAGGCGTTTTGCACCAGCGACGAATCGACGCAAGTGACATGAGCGTTGTGTGCCGCAGTTGCGGCCTGCTCAAGCAGATTCAAAAAACGACGCGCATCACCGTCGGCGTAACCAATCAGAGTGTTGATGGCGGCCTCTTCAAAGCTCAGTTCACTCAAGACCGTTTGTTGCGCACGCTGCAGTAACTCGTGCAATTCAGCATCGTTGAGCGATTCAAGCACATAGACTTGCGCGCGCGACAACAACGCAGAATTCACTTCGAAAGACGGATTTTCAGTGGTCGCGCCAATGAAAGTCACCAAGCCCGACTCAACAAACGGCAACAAGGCGTCTTGCTGCGACTTGTTAAACCGATGAATCTCGTCAACAAACAAAAGCGTGCGCTGCTGATGTTGATCAAGGGTCAGTTGCGCAGACTCCATCGCGGCACGAATCTCTTTAACCCCAGCAAATACCGCTGACAGCGCGATAAACGCACAATCAAACGCATTGGCGGTCAGCCGAGCCAGAGTTGTTTTACCCACACCCGGTGGACCCCATAAGATCATCGAGTGCGGCCGCCCAGATTCGAAGGCAACGCGTAGCGGTTTACCGGGCCCGAGCAGGTGGCGCTGACCGATCACCTCGTCAAGCGTACTTGGGCGTAAGGCCTCGGCGAGTGGTGGCAGAGGAGACGTTTTGAAAAGATCAGTCATCCCGCATGCTCACTGCATGCGCACAACATCGGCGCCAGGGGGCGCCACAAAGCGAAACACCTCTGCGGCCAGCGGTGGATTAGGCACTAAGCCCGAAAGCTCGATATGGGTCCGTTGCCCGAAGGCGTCTAATAAGACGATACGGGCGGGTAAGCCGCTCGAAAAGCCGAGCTCAACGTGCACAAAACCCGCCTCACCACTGCGTGGCGTGGCACGCAACCACGAGAGCCCGTCTTTATCTGGTAGCGCGACGACCGTGAACGACTGTTCGAGCGACCCAGAACCAAAAAGAATCGCAGCAGGCGAGGCGCCAATGGCCTGATCGACCTTACGCACCGTCACTTGGTTTAGATCCGGGTCAAACTGAAACAATTGCTGTCCGTCAGAGACAATTTGCTGCGCATAGGGCTTCACCACATCCCACTTAAACCGGCCCGGGCGCTGAAAAGCAAACTGTCCAGTTTGTGCCGGTTTAGTTTGCCCTTGCGTGCCTACCGTGTACTGAGAAAACTTACCCGTTGCAGCTTGCACCTGCGACACAAAGCTTTGCAATTGCTCTCGTGCCGAGGCCGCCCAGGCCTCACTACAAAGTAGGCACATTGCACAAAGCACCGAACTGAACAACCCTCTTGTCCAAGTGCTAAGAAACATAGTCGTTAATCCTCTTTGTTCGTAGTGGGCACTAAAATTTCGCGATTACCATTGGACTGCATCGTTGATACGAGGCCGCTGTTTTCCATTTGCTCAAGCAAGCGAGCTGCGCGGTTATAGCCAATGCGCAAATGACGCTGCACCAGAGAGATCGACGCGCGCTTGTGCTTGAGCACAATTTCTACGGCTTGATCGTACATCGGATCGGTCTCGGCATCGGCAAAGCCCGTGACGCTACTCACACCATCACCCGTCTCGCCTTCAACTCCGCCCTCAAGCAAACCATCGACGTAGTCAGGCTCGCCTTGTGCTTTCAAGGATTCAACCACGCGATGCACTTCTTCGTCAGAGACGAAAGCCCCATGCACCCGCACCGGCAAACCGGTACCAGACGGCATGTACAACATGTCGCCCTGACCGAGCAGCGCCTCGGCTCCCATTTGATCAAGGATGGTGCGTGAATCAATTTTTGAAGACACCTGGAAGGAAATACGGGTTGGAATATTGGCCTTGATCAGACCAGTGATCACATCAACGCTTGGTCGCTGTGTTGCCAGAATTAAATGAATGCCAGCGGCTCTCGCCTTTTGTGCCAGGCGAGCAATGAGCTCTTCAATTTTTTTACCGACCACCATCATCAGATCGGCAAGTTCATCGATCACCACCACGATCGTAGGCAATTCTTTCAGCGGCTCTGGGGCATCGGGGGTCAGCGAAAAAGGATTGGGGATTGGCTCTTCACGTTTGATCGCATCACGCACTTTGGTGTTAAAGCCCGTGAGATTACGCACACCAAGCTTACTCATTAAGCGGTAACGCTTCTCCATTTCGCCCACACACCAGTTCAAGGCGTTAGCCGCCTGACGCATGTCGGTCACCACAGGCGCCAGCAAATGTGGGATACCCTCATAAACGCTCATTTCAAGCATTTTTGGATCGATCAAAATCAGCCGCGTTTGTGACGCATCTGCCTTGTAGAGCAAAGACAAGATCATGGCATTAATGCCAACCGACTTACCCGAGCCTGTTGTTCCGGCCACCAGCAAATGCGGCATTTTGGCCAGATCGGCGACCACAGGGTTACCAGCGATATCTTTACCCAAAGCCATTGTGACCACAGAATGGCTAGAGTGATACGTTTGCGAACCTAAAATCTCAGAAAGCTTGACCATCTGCCGACGCGGGTTGGGTAACTCAAAACCCATCAGGTTCTTACCAGGAATCGTTTCGACGACGCGGATACTCACAAGACTTAAGGCACGCGCTAAATCCTTTGCCAGGTTGACGATCTGACTGCCCTTCACACCCGTTGCAGGCTCGATTTCATAACGCGTAATCACTGGGCCAGCCTGAGCGGCAACCACGTGCACCTCGACACCAAAGTCGGCTAGTTTCTTTTCGATCAGTCGCGAAGTGAATTCAATGGTTTCGTCAGAAACAGTTTCAAACGCTTCTGGGGCCGGGTCGAGTAGGCTCAATGCCGGCAAGCTTCCGGCTGTTGTCGGTTCGGCAAACAACGAGTGTTGCTTCTCTTTTTGTACCCGCTCGGATTTAGGAACTGTGACAATTGCCGGTTCGATGCGAATCGGATGCTCGTGAACAGTTTTTTCTTGTTTGGCCTCGACCTGCTCGTGGCGCACAGCTTGTGCGACCTGCCCTGCCTGACGATCTAGCCTTGCGGTTCGCACATTTTTGATCTTGAACACAAACCACTCAAAACATTGTCCGATTTTTTCGGACACAGTGAGCCAAGAAAATCCAAAAAACAAGCTGATGCCTAAAGCAATCAAGGCAATCAAAATCACCGTACTGCCCGAAAATCCGACAGCCTGCGACAAAAACCCCGACCAAGTACTGCCAATGACTCCGCCCGCACCGCTCGTCACGTCTGTGCGCCCAGGCAACTGCATCCCCCAAGAGCTCAAGCGATAGGCCTCGAGCCCCACCGAACCGAGCAAGGCCATCACAAAGCCGATACCTTGCTCCCAGCGAACTCGAGCCAGGGCCTCGGGCTCGCCACGCGTTCGGATTTGGGTCGCCAAGCGCAAATACCCCGCATGCACCCGATGCAACAACAACACCACCCACCACCAAGCTGAGTAGCCAAACAGATACAACAAGATATCAGCGGTGTACGCTCCAACCCAGCCCCCACGGTTCTGCAATACCTCGGTATCGCGCCCCATCGAATGGGACCAGGCGGGGTCGGTCAGGCTCCAGGTAGAAAGCACTAGCGTTAACCAAGCAGCCATCACCGCAAACAAAATCCACCGCGCTTCTCGAATCAGCGAGAGCAATTTAGTCTGAAAGGCTGACGGCCCATTTCGGGTGTTTCGGGTGGCGCGCGGGGCGCTAGTAGTGGCAACAGAAGGTCTAGGCATAGAGAACATTATAATTTGCTGCTTAAACTCGAGGGAAATCCTGATGACAACGCCAAAACATGCCAAAGTTCTAATTCTAGGATCAGGTCCGGCCGGCTATACAGCAGCCGTGTATGCAGCACGTGCCAATCTTAACCCCGTCATGATTACCGGTCACGCACAAGGCGGCCAGCTTATGACAACCACCGAGGTAGATAATTGGCCTGCCGACGCCGCCGGGGTCCAAGGCCCCGAATTGATGCAGCGCTTCGCCGAGCACGCCGAGCGATTTAACACCGAAATGGTGTTTGATCATATCTCAAACGTCGACTTTTCATCACGTCCGTTTCGCTTAACCGGCGATGGTGGCACCGAATACACCTGCGACGCGCTCATTATCGCAACCGGCGCCTCGGCAAAATATCTCGGGTTGCCCTCAGAAGAGGCCTTTATGGGTCGCGGTGTCTCGGGCTGCGCCACCTGCGACGGATTTTTTTACAAAAACCAAGATGTTGTGGTAGTTGGCGGCGGTAACACCGCGGTCGAAGAAGCTCTATACCTGTCAAATATCTGCCGCAGTGTGACGGTCGTTCACCGTCGCGACAAGTTTCGCGCCGAACCCATTATGATCGATAAGATGATGGATAAGGTCGCCAATGGCAACATGAAAATCGCAGCCTTTCGCGAGCTCGATGAGGTGCTGGGCGATGCCTCGGGCGTCACAGGGGTCCGTCTGCGAGCAACGGATACGAAAAAAACTGAGGATTTTGCTGTGACCGGAGTGTTTATCGCGATCGGCCACGAACCCAATACCGGCATTTTCAAAGACAAGCTTGACATGGCCAATGGTTATATTGTGACCAAAAGCGGCTTATCAGGTTTAGCCACGATGACCTCTGTTCCGGGTGTCTTTGCAGCCGGCGACGTGCAGGATCATGTCTACCGGCAAGCCATTACGAGCGCAGGCACCGGTTGCATGGCTGCGCTCGACGCACAACGCTGGCTGGAGAATGCGCAGTCCTAAAGCGGGGCTAGCTGACCTTAAGCGGCTGAGCGAAGAGACCGCTCGCGCTCGTGAACAAGCTCAGGCTAGTGCCAACCCCAAAATAGAATCGCGCCAAGCTGAAGCGACTGCCAACCTGCAAATAAAGCCGCTTCAACCGCAGGCGAGTGCCCACCTGCAACAAAAATCACCTCACGCTCGGGTAGGCAAGGGCTCGTCAGAACCAGAGCAACCAGCACCTCCGATCGCTCGTGACAAGCTCTTCGCGCAAGCGGTTCGCGCGGTTCAACCGCTAAACAAGAGGCAGACACGAGTCTTGCTCAAATCTAACGCTAACCGAGCCGAGACCGAGCAGTTTACTGAACGTCGCCAACGCGCCGTTGGAGACCTGCGTACCCGGCCTGAGCCCTTATCCGATGGGGCGGGGCTACCCAACGACGCTGAAATCGAACTCGCCTGGGCAGCGGCAGGCATTGGCCCATCGGTCTTGCGTCAACTCACGCGAGCCTTTTGGCCGATCGGTGCGCGCCTTGACTTACACGGCCTCAACAGCGATCAAGCACGTGCCGCCTTAGTCACCTTTATTGAAAATAGCCAAAGGCACGCCACCCGTTGCGTGTGCATTATTCACGGTATCGGCTATGGGTCGGCCAACGGCCAAGCGGTTTTGCCTGCACGAGTGAGGCAATGGCTCAAGCAACTTCCTGCAGTCAGTGCATTCGCGCAGGCTCCTAAAGCCCATGGCGGCGCGGGTGCCCTGCTCGCGCTGCTCAAGCAGCCCTAAGGCAGCGCGCAGCGCCCAGTTTAGATGTCAGCTCGGCTCAGAGACCAATGGTGCTGCGAGCTAATCCGGCAACCGCAAATCGTCAACCAACGCGTCCGTCACAGGATTGATTCGTCGAGTCAGCAATGACACCAGGATGATCGCCCCAAATGCTGCGGGTGCCCCAAAGACGCCGGCAGCGATCGGTTGAATGTCCCACCATAACGTAACAGGCTCGCTGGTTGGTATCCCCAAGATCCAATGACGTAACCATGGCTGGGCTTGGATCATGTAGACCACAGTGACAGACAAACCCGTCAGCATCCCACAGCAGGCACCCCACTTATTCGCGCCTTTCCAAAAAATCCCCAGCACGAGTACCGGAAAAAAGGTCGATGCCGCAAACGAAAACGCTGCACCCACTAAAAATAAAATATCGGCGGGCGTTCGTGTCGCGGCCCAAGCCGCAGCGAAGGCAACGATCAGCAATAATATTTTGGATAACAGCACACGCCGCCCCGGACCCATCTTGGGTGACAGCACTCTAAACAACGTGTCATGCGATAGTGCGCTTGACAGGGTCAACAATAAGCCATCAGCCGTTGACAAGGCTGCGGCCAACGCTCCAGCGGCCACAAGGCCCGATACGACATAGGGTAAGCCACCAATTTCAGGACCGGCCAACACGACAACATCGGCTCCCATGTGAATCTCAGCTAACTGCACAATGCCATCTCGGTTTAAATCTACGATATTGAGTAACGAGCGGTCAACGGCCGACCACGCGTGCACCCAAGCCGGCAAATCCGCAAACCGACTCCCAACTAAATCTGTATAAATCTCAAACTTGACCAAGATCGCCAATGCCGGCGCTGTCAGATACAGCAGCAGAATAAAAAACAAAGACCAAAAAACCGACTTACGCGCGGCATCGACCGAGGGCGTCGTAAACGAACGCATCAAAATATGTGGCAAGCCCGCGGTCCCCATCATCAGACACAACACGATCGCCAGAAAATTATTTCTCACAGCGTCAGTTAACTCGAAGGTTCGACTCGCAAAGGGGGCAGCATGGGGCTGAGGTGCGGTCGCGCGCACAGCATAATCGTCGCGCGCCTTGGACCAAGCCATGCGAGCGTCCTCAACCGATTTAGGATAAGCCGCTAACTCACGCTCAAGGTTACGCACCTCGCCCATCGGGGCATCATTGGCGCGTGCGCGCAACAATTGAAGGCGAAGTTTTTGTTGTTCTGTTTCGTAGGTCTCGGGCAAGCCAGAGACTCGCGTCTGCATCATTTCAGCGCGAGCCTGCCACAAGGCACGAACGGCCAGCTCACTTTGGTCGTGAGTCAGTTCGTGCTCACGCTCGCTGACTTGCTGCAAGACAGAACTTGCCGCCACTTGTGGCAATGGTTCGCCGGTTTGCTTCACAGCAAGCCACACGACGGGTACCAAGTAAGCAATCAGCAAAATGATGTACTGGCCGACTTGCGTCCAGGTGACTGCGCGCATACCACCCAAAAAAGAACATACCAATACGCCGCCCAAGGCGATGAAAATCCCAAGCTCAAACGAGATCCCGGTCATACGCGTGGTGATGATCCCGACCCCATAAATTTGGGCGACCAGATAGGTAAACGAACACAGTACGGCGCACAGCACCCCCAGCAGTCTGGGCCAGTTGCCGCCAAAACGGGCCCCTAAAAAATCTGGGATGGTGTAGCGCCCAAACTTTCGCAAATAGGGTGCTAAAAAAAGTGCGACCAACACGTAGCCACCAGTCCAACCCAAAATGTAAGCTAGCCCGTTATAGCCCGTAAGGTACAAGGTGCCGGCAACACCAATAAACGAGGCAACTGACATCCAGTCGGCAGCAGTTGCCATCCCGTTAAAGACGGCAGGCACTCGCCGACCCGCGACGTAGTATTCAACTGGATCCGAGGTGCGACACATGATGCCAATGCCTGCATACAACGCCACAGTCACGAGCAAAAAGGCATAGCCGATCCACTGCCGCGCCAACCCCATGATTTCAAACAGGGCTAGCAGCAGCACCAGCAAACAAAATCCTAAGGTGTACGCGGCATAGCCGCGAAACAGTTGGGCATTCAAGCTGCGCTGCGAGAGAGGCTCTTGAGACACTCAGTCGCCTGCTTGAGAGGCGCGCCGAGCGCGTTGGTCGCAGCTACCCATCCACCACGCATAGAACCCAACTATCGACAAAAAGAAGAGCGGCGCACCGAAGGCTGCCATCCAAAACGAAAACGGCCAACCGAAAATTAAGTATTGGCTTAAGTCAAGCGCGTAATAAGCTGGCACGAAGGTTACCAAGCACCAAAGGCACAACAGACCCACAATCAGCAAGATATTGTGACGCCAGTAACGAGTTCGAGAGTAGGCTTGAGCAGAGCGCATGATCGCCTAAAATATACAGCTTGGTGGGTATAAGCGACAACGGCCGACACCAAAGTGCCAGCCGTTGTGCGATTTTTTTTTATTAGAGTCCTGCTTATTTTTGTTATGTAGCCGATACTGCCAGCTTGCTCATGCAGAGCCTTGTCCCCTCACCTGCATGAGAAAGATTCTGCACTGTCAAGGGTATTGTTACATTGGGGTATGCCCTATATTCGGGCATTTCTGATCTGCTGTTTCACTATATGGACAAAATTATGTGCTTGCATACGAATTTCTGTCACGGAGCCACATGTTTAACCCGTCGCGCGACCAAGTCCGAGAATTTTTTGTCAATACCTGGCGTAAAGACCGTGCCCATGAACTGTTAACCCCGCTCGAAGCCATGGCCTTAGACTGGATCACGCAACACCCCGAATACCATGAGGCCCTTGAAAGCCCAGACGCGCTGACGCAAGAGTTCAAAGTCGAAGATGGTCGCAGCAACCCCTTTTTGCACCTCTCGATGCATTTGGCGATTGCCGAGCAACTCTCGATTGACCATCCGCGCGGGATCAAACAAGCGTTCGAAACCATGGCAAGAGTCTCGAGTGGGCACGATGCGGTACATCAGATCATGGAATGCCTCGGACAGGTCGTCTGGGAATCCCAACGCTTGGGCACCCCACTAGACAGCGATACTTATATCGAATTAATTAGGCAACGGGCTAGTCGTGATTGATAGCGATGCACCATACTGGTGCATTAAAAGCGGTCGCACAACGTGTTAGTGCGCGCATGCCTTGACTGGCAGCTCTTTCCCAATCTTAGCGCTAGGCAGTAAAAAACCGCCATTTAGGCGGTTTTTTTATTAAGCAAACCGCCAGTTCACCTGCGTACCGACAACGGACCAGGCTGCGAGGCCAACCATGCAGAAACGTTTTCGACATCTTGCTTAGACATTTGTACAGCAAAAGCACCCATCACGGCATTTTTACGCACATTGGCCGAGGCAGGCGCGCCCGCTGCACCACGTTGATACGCCTTCAAGGCATGAGCCAAAAAGTCGGCATGCTGACCAGCCAAAATAGGGTAAGCGGGCATAATCGGTGATTTAGCATCTGCACCATGGCAAGAGGCACAGTTGAGTTTTTCCCAGGTGACTTTGCCGGCCTTAAGATCGGCTGCATGAGCCAGACTCGAACCAATTATCAATACAACGCCACAGAGGGCAAGCTTTAGATGTTTCATAGTAGCCCCCGGTTACTTAAGTTTGGCATAGTAGGCGGACAGATCAGCAATATCTTGATCTGACAGACTTTTTGCGATCGCATCCATGGTCGGATGGGTTCGCTCGCCCGAGGCATAGGCGCGCAAGGCCACCTGCAGATAGGCCGCGTTTTGACCGGCAATCATCGGCACCGAGTACACCTCAGGAAAACTTGCACGATAACCAGGGATACCGTGGCAACCAATACACATTGAGACTTTCGCTTTAGCGGCCTCAGCGTTACCCACAGCGGGCTCTGCAGCAAAGCCGATTGATGCAAAGGCACAGGAGGCTGCCATCGCTAAGCCAGCAAAAATTTGGGGGAGTCGTCGAGCAATCGACGCACTGCCCGAACGCATCAGATTTGGAGACATAATTTTGGACAACTTCATCTAAAAGAGCTCTGGCTACACCAGAACAACATCCCGAGAATGCTCTCGGCCGCAAAACGTTAAGATTGTACGATAATTGACGAAATTAAATTTCTACACCCGAACTTTTACCACTGAACCTTTACTTTGCGGCCCCTTCATGACCTCTTCAACCCCGAATCCCGAGCAAACCAAACGTTTTGACGGTACCGAACGCTACGTCGCCACCGACGACCTCAAACTAGCGGTCAATGCTGCCCTGACACTTCAGCGCCCCTTGCTCATTAAGGGCGAACCCGGCACTGGTAAGACCATGCTGGCCGAAGAGGTTGCCGCCGCGCTCGATCGCCCCCTGTTGCAATGGCACATCAAATCAACCACCAAAGCACACCAAGGCCTCTACGAATATGATGCTGTGTCGCGTTTGCGTGACTCGCAGCTAGGCGAAGAAAAAGTTAAAGATATTCGCAACTACATCATGCAAGGTGTTCTGTGGCAGGCTTTTACGGCACCTAGCCCCGTTGTGCTTCTGATCGACGAGATCGATAAAGCCGATATCGAGTTTCCCAATGACTTATTACGTGAGCTTGATCAAATGCAATTTCACGTCTACGAGACACGTGAAACGATTAGCGCGCTGCACCGCCCGCTTGTGATCATCACCTCAAACAACGAAAAAGACCTGCCTGACGCGTTTCTGCGCCGCTGCTTCTTTCATTACATTCGATTTCCTGATCGCGATACTTTACGCAGCATTGTCGACGTACATTTTCCTAACCTGCACGCAGAAGTCTTGCGCGCAGCACTTGATACGTTTTTTGCGCTACGCGAAGCGCCTGGCTTAAAGAAAAAGCCTTCGACCTCTGAGTTTCTTGATTGGTTACGTCTGCTGATCGCTGAAGACGTCAGCCCTGCAGAGATTGACGCTCACGCAGCCACCTCAGTGCCAATGCTTGCTGGTGCGCTGCTCAAAAACGAGCAAGATTTGCAATTACTCGAACGCCTTGCTGCTGTCACACGCAGCAGCACCCGTCGTCCATCTGGCCCAAGCAATGGTTAAGAATCAAGGGTTTCAACAGGCCCCCTCGCCCTGTACCTTGCAAGGCTGGGGTGTACGCCTCGAGCCGCTTTCGCAAGCGCACGCCGAAGGTTTGACGGCCGCGGCACGCGACGGAGAACTTTGGAACCTGCGGGTAACTTCAGTACCCGAGCCCGATCAAACGTCTAGCTATATTCAGATGGCGCTTGATGGCTTGGCAGCCGGGCACATGCTGCCCTTCGTGGTCAAAGATGAAGCCTCTGGCAAAATCCTCGGCACCACCCGCTACCACGACATCATTGCCCCTGTTGCGCGTCTCGAAATCGGCTACACCTGGTACGGTAAAAGCCTGCAACGCACGCACGTCAATACCGCCTGCAAACTACTGTTGCTCACTCACGCGTTTGATACGCTGGGCGCCGGCGTTGTCGGTTGGCGTACCGACAACTTTAACTATGCCTCGCAACGAGCGATTGAAAGACTTGGCGCAAAGCGGGACGGTGCGATTCGTCACCATGCCTTGCGCCGCGATGGCACAGTGCGCGACACTGTCATGTACAGCGTCATCGCAGGCGAATGGCCTGAGGTTCGCGACCACCTAACCTATCAGCTCAAACGCCATGCTCGTTGATTTCTTCTACCACCTACGCACGCAAAAGCTCAAAGTCTCTGTCAAAGAGTATTTGACATTACTTGAGGCGCTTTCAACGCCGTTGATGCCCCCCACGCTAGAAGACTTTTATTTTTTAGCCCGCACTACGCTTATTAAAGACGAAACCCTTTTCGATCGATTTGATCGCGCCTTCGCTGGCTATTACCGCAGTCTTGAGCAAATTTTGCCACCTGGCAAAAAAATCCCGCTCGACTGGTTGGTCAAAGAGCTACAAAAGCACCTCACACCCGAACAAAAAGCTGAACTTGAAAAGCACGGACTCGACAAGCTTTTAGAAATATTCAAAGAGCGGCTCGAAGAGCAAAAAGAGCGCCACGAAGGTGGCAGCAAATGGATCGGTACTGGTGGAACCTCGCCGTTTGGCAATGGCGGCTTTAACCCAGAAGGGATTCGAGTGGGCGGCGCCTCTGGAGGCAACCGCACGGCCGTTAAGGTCTGGGACGAGCGCAACTTTAGAGACTACGACGATTCAATTGAGCTTGGCACCCGCAATTTCAAAGTCGCCTTGCGACGCTTGCGCCGCTTTGCACGTGAGGGCTCAGACTTTGAACTTGATCTAGACGACACCATCACCAGCACCGCGCGCAATGCAGGGTATCTTGACATCAAAATGGTGCCCGAGCGCCATAACAACGTCAAGGTTTTGATGTTGCTCGATGTGGGTGGCAGTATGGATGACCATATCGCACGCGTTGAAGAATTATTCTCTGCGGCAAGCAGCGAATTCAAGCACCTTGAAGTCTATTATTTTCATAACTGCCCCTACGAACACCTCTGGAAGTCAAATCGGCGCAGGCAAATGGAACGTTTTGAAACACAAGATGTGTTGCGCAAGTTCAATGCTGACTGGCGATTGATTTTTGTAGGCGACGCTACGATGAGCCCTTACGAAATCTTACAGCCGGGCGGCTCAGTCGAGCACTACAACAAAGAACCAGGCGCCGAATGGTTGCAGCGCATGATCACAACTTGGCCCAAGGCTGTTTGGCTCAACCCTGAACCACAGGCGTCGTGGCAATACCGGCAATCCATCGCCCTGATTCGCAACATCGTACAAGACAAGATGTTTCCAGTGACGGTTTCGGGGATTGAACAGGCGATGCGTCTGCTTTCTAAGTAACTCACCTCGCGAATGAACCTTTTCGAGCGCTTACGCTCAAAGAGGTTCATTCACATCTTTTTGGATTTCTTCTATGTGGCTGCTCACCCGTGCCTTGAAGTGCGCTCTACTGAGTTCTTTCTTTTTTATCGCGGTGGCTCAAAGTACGGGGCTCACCCTACCTGCAGGGGTGGTGCAGGTCACGAGCGTTGAGGGCATCACTGAGTACAGACTTGAGGCCAACGGCTTGCGCATTTTGCTTGCGCCCGACGACTCTAAACCGACCACTACCGTCAACATGACCTACCTTGTCGGTTCGCGACATGAGAACTATGGCGAAACCGGCATGGCGCACCTGCTTGAGCACATGCTTTTTAAGGGCACACCAAACACTCCAAACGCGCTAGGTGAGTTTTCAAAACGCGGCTTACAAGCAAACGGCTCAACCTCGACTGACCGCACCAACTATTACGCGAGTTTTGCTGCCAATCCTGACACCCTTAAATGGTATATCGGTTGGCAAGCCGATGCCATGATCAACTCAACGATCAAGCGCGAAGACCTCGATACCGAAATGACGGTGGTACGCAATGAAATGGAGAGTGGTGAAAACAATCCCTTCCGAATGCTTTGGCAAAAAATGCTTGGCATGGCATTTCAGTGGCACAACTACGGCAAAACCCCCATCGGTGCTCGCTCTGATGTTGAAAATGTCGACATCGCTCAGTTGCAGGCGTTCTATCGTGCGCACTATCAACCCGATAACGCCATCTTGATCATTGCCGGAAAATTCGATCCTCAAGCCGCGCTCAAGGATGTCATCGGTGCCTTTGGCGGTATTCCAAAGCCGACCCGCAAGTTGCCACCCGAGTACACCGTCGAACCAGTCCAAGATGGCGAGCGCGCGATCACGCTGCGTCGCACCGGTGGCTCGCCACTCGTTGCCGCGATGTACCACGTGCCTCCTGCCTCGCACATTGATTTCTCGGCGCTCGATCTCGCCAGTATGATGATTGCGGATACTCCTTCAGGCCGACTGTACAAGGCCTTAGTCCCAACCAAACAAGCGGCAAGCGTCTTGGGCTTCACGATGGACCAATATGCACCAGGCATCGTGATGTTTGGCGCCTCGCTCGAACCGGGCATGGATCAACCGAAAGCGCTTGAAACACTCACCAGCACCATTGAATCGTTGTCCAAGCAACCGTTCACCTCTGAAGAGCTTGAGCGGGTTCGCAACCAGTGGCTGAAAAGCTGGGACCTGATGTTTAGTGACGCACAACGAATCAGCTCAGGGCTCTCTGAGGCGATCGCCGTGGGGGACTGGCGCATGTTGTTCGTCTCGCGCGACCGAATTCGTGCTGTCACGCTTGAGCAGGCGCAGCGGGTCGGGCAAGAGTACTTGACGCAGGCCAATCGTACTCAGGGTCAATACATTCCCACAGACAAGCCTGTGCGCGCACCGTTAGTGGCCATCCCTAATTTACAAAAAGACTTGGCAGGCTACACCGGTAATGTGCAGCTCAAACAGGCCGAAGCCTTTGACCCAGACCCCGCAAACATTGACGCTCTCACTCAACGCAAAACGCTTAAAGTACCCAACGGCTCTGTCAAGCTCGCCATGCTGCCCAAAGAAGCGCGCGGCGATCGGGTCAATGCCACCATCGCCTTACAGTTCGGTAGCGTCGAAGCTTTAAAAGGGCAGCGCTCAAACGCGATCGTGACGGCAGATCTTCTGTTCAAGGGCACCAGCACCCTGACACGTGCGCAAATTGATGATCGCATTGACGCGCTCGGTGGCGAAGTTGGCATTTCAGGCTCAGCAACCGATTTGACGATTAGCGTATCGACCACGCATGCCAATATCGACGCGCTTGTGGCGTTGGTCTTCGAGGTGGTGCAGAACGCTAACTTTGCGCAAGAGCAACTTGACGAATACACCAGCAAACTCATCACAAGCCTTAAAAGCTCGATGACTGAGCCAACCGCGATTGCCTCACGGATGCTCGCGCGTCACGACAATCCGTGGGCCAAAGACGATATTCGTTATACGCCAAGTTTCGAAGAGTCTTTGGCGGCCATCACAAGTCTTAAACGCAGCGACCTGGTGAACTTTCATAAGACGTTCTACGGAGCCAGCAAGGTATCAATCGGTATCGTCGGGCACTTTAACCCGACAAGTTTTGAGCAAACCGTGACCAAGTCCTTGAGCACCTGGGGGTCTGGCGCGCCTTATACCCGCATCAGCAACCCCTATCGTGAGGTTAAGCCAGAGCAAATGCAGGCGTTGACACCTGACAAAGCCAACGCCTTTTACACGGCCAACCTGGCGTTAAAACTGCAAGACACTGATCCAGATTACCCTGCGCTTTATTTAGCAAACTTTCTGCTGGGCTCGTCTGAGACATCTCGACTGTGGATGCGCGTGCGTGAAAAAGAAGGTCTGTCATATAACGTACGCAGTCGCTTATCGGTCTCATCCTTTGAATCCACGGCCAGTTGGGGGGTTTACGCAATCTTCGCCCCCGAAAATCGCACCAAAGTTCAAGACGCGATTCGCCAAGAACTCGATCGCTTGGTCAAGGACGGCTTTGAGGCCACTGAAGTGAAAGACGGTGTCACGGCGCTGCTGAATTACCGCAAACTTTCACGCGCGCAACAAGGCAGTCTAGCTTCGGCTTGGGTGAGTTATATGGAGACTGAGCGCAGCTTCGCTTGGGCCGCAGACTTAGATAAAAAAATCGCAGCACTCACGCCTGAGCAACTGAACGCAGCGGTACGCAAGTATCTACAGCCAGCCCAGTTCAGCAGCGTCGCCGCAGGTGACTTTGAGAAAAAGAAATAGCCACGCCCTAGCCTCGGAGGACCACTCCGAGGCGAACACAAACAACGTTCGAACAGCACACAACGACTAAGAAAAGAAGTCTTTGACCCGATCTGTCCAAGACTTGCTTTGTGGCGAATGCTTGTCACTGCCCTCGCCAAGCGAGGCCTCAAACTGTCGTAGCAAACCCTTTTGTTCATCCGTTAAGCGCACAGGTGTTTCAACCACAACATGACAGTACAGGTCGCCGGGGTAAGACGCGCGTACCCCTTTGATGCCTTTACCACGCAGCCTGAACGTTTTACCGGATTGCGTGCCCTCGGGGATCGAAATCTCGGCTTTGCCGTTCAGGGTTGGCACTTGAATGTCGCCCCCCAACGCTGCGCTGGTGAACGGAATCGTTAGCTCGCAGTGCAAGTCATCATTATCGCGCTGAAAAATCTTGTGCTCTTTAATGTGAATTTCAACAAACAAGTCACCGGAGGGGCCACCGTTAATACCAGGCTCGCCGTTACCCGACGAACGAATCCGCATGCTGTCATCAATCCCTGCGGGGATCTTGACCTGCAAGGTTTTATTGCGGCGAGTGCGACCCACGCCATCACACGACACGCAAGGGTCGGTAATTTCTTTGCCATTACCGTGACACGTCGGGCACGTTTGCTGCACACTGAAAAAACCCTGCTGCATCCGCACTGCACCGGCGCCACCGCAGGTGTGACAAGTTTTAGGCTTAGTACCAACCTTGGCACCTGAACCTTTGCACACTTCGCAGTTTTCCCAGCTTGGCACCCGAATTTCAGTATCAAAACCGTTGGCCGCTTGCTCGAGCGTAATGTCCATCGCGTACTTCAGGTCAGCACCGCGATAGACCTGTGGGCCACCGCCACCACCGCCACGCCGCGCGCCACCAAAAATCTCGCCAAAAATATCGCCGAAGGCATCACCAAAACCGGCACCACCTGCAGCACCCGCAGCGTTGGGGTCTACACCCGCATGACCATAACGATCATAGGCAGCACGCTTGCTGTCATCAGAAAGAATCTCGTAAGCCTCTTTGGCCTGTTTGAATTTTTCTTCGGCTTCTTTGCTATCAGGGTTGCGGTCAGGATGATATTTCATCGCAAGTTTGCGATAAGCCTTTTTCAGCTCGTCATCTGATGCGTTTTTGGCAACGCCAAGGATTTCGTAAAAGTCGCGCTTTGCCATGCTCTAAGCTCAGTAAGTGAAACTAAACAACACGCCCGGAAGGCTAAAAAGCGTTCCGGGCGGATACGATTTACTACGCAGCGATCATTTTGCGTCGCGCTTAACTTCTTTGAAGTCGGCGTCAACCACATTATCATCCGCTGGCTTGCTGCCGCCTGCCGCACCGGCACCTGCACCTGCACCATCAGCGCCACCCCCGGCCGCCGCTTGTGCCGCTTGTGCTTCGGCATACATCTTTTCGCCTAGCTTTTGCGACGCCGTCCCTAAGGCTTCGACTTTGGCATCAATTGTGGCTTTATCCGCGTTATCTTTCAAGGCGTCTTCAACATCTTTTAAGGCCGCTTCAATCGCTGTTTTATCTGCCTCTTCGAGCTTATCCCCGTACTCAGTCATTGACTTACGAGTCGAATGCACTAAACCATCCGCACTATTGCGAGCCAGGGCCAACTCGGCCATACGGTGATCTTCCTCAGCGTTTGCTTCGGCGTCTTTCACCATCCGTTGAATCTCTTCTTCGGTCAAGCCTGAGTTCGCTTGAATTGTGATTTTGTTTTCTTTGCCAGTACCCTTGTCTTTCGCAGACACGTGCACGATACCGTTAGCATCAATATCAAACGTCACTTCAATCTGTGGAGTACCACGAGCAGCAGGTGGGATCCCTTCAAGATTAAACTCACCCAAGGTCTTGTTACCCGCAGCGATTTCGCGTTCGCCCTGAAACACCTTAATCGTCACAGCAGGCTGATTGTCATCGGCCGTTGAAAACACTTGTGAATGGCGTGTCGGGATCGTCGTGTTCTTAGTAATCATCTTGGTCATCACACCACCAAGCGTCTCGATACCCAACGACAAAGGTGTCACGTCAAGTAGCAAGACGTCTTTACGATCGCCCGACAACACCGAACCTTGAATCGCAGCACCCGCCGCAACCGCCTCATCGGGGTTGACGTCTTTACGTGGCTCGCGACCAAATAGCTCTTTGACCTTTTCTTGAACCTTAGGCATGCGGGTCATACCACCCACCAGGATGACATCATCAATCTCGCTGATCTTGACGCCTGCGTCTTTAATCGCGATTTTGCATGGGTCCATCGTGCGCGAAATCAACTCTTCAACCAGCGACTCGAGCTTGGCACGCGTCATTTTCAGGTTCAAGTGCTTAGGGCCTGAGGCATCTGCAGTAATGTAAGGCAAGTTGATCTCAGTTTGCTGCGCTGACGACAACTCGATCTTGGCCTTTTCAGCAGCTTCTTTTAAGCGCTGCAAAGCCAATACGTCTTTTGACAGATCAACACCCTGCTCTTTCTTGAATTCAGCAATGACATACTCAATGATGCGTTGGTCAAAGTCTTCGCCACCCAAAAACGTATCGCCGTTGGTTGACAGCACTTCAAATTGCTTTTCGCCATCCACATCAGCGATTTCGATAATCGAGATGTCGAACGTGCCACCGCCCAAGTCAAACACGGCGATCTTACGATCACCTTTTTCAGACTTGTCCATACCAAACGCAAGCGCAGCTGCAGTCGGCTCGTTGATGATGCGCTTAACGTCCAAACCGGCGATACGACCAGCATCTTTAGTGGCTTGACGCTGGCTGTCGTTGAAGTACGCAGGCACAGTAATCACGGCCTCGGTGACGGTCTCACCCAGAAAGTCTTCGGCGGTCTTTTTCATTTTGCGCAAGACATCTGCAGCAACCTGTGAGGGCGCGAGTTTTTTACCCTGCGCTTCAACCCAGGCGTCACCATTGTCAGCCTTGACAATTTTGTAGGGCATCAAATTGATGTCCTTTTGAACTGCGTCTTCGGTAAACTTGCGACCGATCAGACGTTTCACGGCGTACAGCGTGTTCGTGGGGTTGGTCACAGCTTGGCGCTTGGCGGGTGCGCCAACGAGTGTTTCACCGTCTTCCATATAGGCGACGATTGAAGGCGTAGTGCGGGTGCCCTCTGCGTTTTCAAGAATTTTTACTTTCCCGCCATCCATCACTGCCACGCAGCTATTGGTGGTGCCAAGGTCGATACCGATAATCTTGCTCATGGTCAAACTACCTTTTTAAAAATCAGAATTAGGAGTTACTGCTTCGATGAGTGGTAATTGGGGGGGAATTGGGCAATTTCAAGACTAAAACCCTCTTTTATTGCCCAAAACCACAAAAAACTTAAGTCTTCAAGTCCAAAGATTAAGCCGCGACAGTGACCAGAGCTGGGCGCAACACGCGGTCTGCAATCAGATAGCCCTTTTGCAACGTTTGCACCACAGTATTGGCCGCCTGTTCAGCCGGAATCGTCGCGATCGCCTGGTGTTGGTGTGGATCAAACTTGGCACCGGCTTCAGGCGCAATTTCTTTAAGATGATTGCGGTCGAACGCACTGACCAACTGTTTAAGGGTGACTTCAATCCCCGTACGCATGGTTTCGGCAGTTTGTTCAGCCTGCGCTAGGGCGGCTTCTAAACTATCTTTAACCGGAACTAAGCCTTCAGCGAACGACTCAATGCCAAACTTCCGTGCCTTAGAGACCTCTTCTTGGGCGCGACGGCGAACGTTTTCCATCTCTGCGTGGGCGCGCAAGGCTTGATCTTTTTGCTCTGCAACTTGGGCCAACGCAGCAGCGAGTTCAGCTTGCAATTGCTCGATGGGGTCTAGGACAACCGCCTCTTGAACGACCTCAGCTGCTCCCTCTGCGGGTGCTTCGGCCATTACGGGGTCGTGCTTGTTGCCATCAGTCGAGTCTTGGGGGGATGCCATGTACTTCTCCAGAAAAATGCTTGATCTGAAGTACCAATTGGGGCTAAATCCAATAATTCAAGGGTTAACCACGAAAAAAGTGCCCGGATCTTACAGTGTGAGTCGAGGCTAAGACCATAGATTGTCGAAAAGGCGTGGCTCGACAGAGCGGCCACGACGCAGGCAGCTAGCAGCGTCTGACTAAGGCTCGATTGGCCAGCCCTGCAGATGACTCAGCACCATATCGCCCAGCGAGGTGACCCAGGCTTGGTCGTCGTTTAGGGCTGGGATATACCTAAACCGTTTGCCGCCCGCATGCATAAAGGCCTCGCAGACCTCGACCTGAATTTCTTCAAGCGTCTCAAGGCAGTCGGCCAAAAAGCCGGGGCACACCACATCAATGTCAGTGACCCCTTGTTGCGCAAGCTTTTGTAGCGTTGGTTCGGTGTAGGGTTCAAGCCATTTGGCGGGGCCAAACCGACTTTGAAAGGTCACCTGATAGGCTTCATCAGACAAGCCCAAATACTGAGCTAAGGCGCGTGCCGTTTCGTAGCAATCACGACAGTAGGGGTCGCCAAGATCGACACACTGCCTAGGCAAGCCATGAAAACTCATGACCAGCTTTTGCGGCTTGCCATGCTGTTGCCAAAAGGCTGCAATTTTGTCGCCCAACGGGCGGATGAAGGCGAGATCGGTATGAAAGCGCTTGATGAAACGCAAGGCAGGCTGATCGCGCATGTGGCTGGCAACCCGAGCCACCTCGTCGACCACCGTCGCGGTGGTGCTTGAGGCGTACTGCGGATAAAGCGGCACCACAAGCATATGCTCACAGCCACGCTCGCGCAAACGCAGCATGGCGTCTTTGATGGAGGGCTGACCATAGCGCATGCCAGTCTCAACCTCGATGGCAAGCCCGCGTTGCGCAAACAGTTGCCGCAGCCCCTCAGTTTGACGTTGGGTGTAAACCATCAAAGGCGACCCACCTTCCATCCAGACGCTTTTGTAGCGCGGTACCAACTTGCGCGGCCGCGCCATCAAAATCGGACCATTCAAGATCGGCCACCACAGCAACTTGGGGATTTCAATGACACGCGGATCGGACAAAAACTCGCGCAAATACCTGCGGATCGCTGGCGCGGTGGGCTCGTCGGGCGTACCTAAATTGACAAGAATGACCCCAACACCGCCCGTTTTAAAGGGCTTGGGCCAAGAGATGAAGCGGGAGGTGCGATCAAGATCGCGCTTGGGTTCAGGCCAAAAACGCATGCTGTTAACGCTCGTAAGGGGGGTGGCTAAGCGCGCTTGAAAGCAGGCGCGCCGTAATATCGACGATGGGAATCACACGCTCGTAGGCCATCCGGGTGGGGCCAATCACGCCAAGCGTGCCGATCACATGGCCATCAATGCTGTAAGGCGCCGTCACGACAGATAAATCTTCAGTGGGCACCAACTGCGAATCGCCACCAATATAAATCTGCACGCCTTGAGCCTGGCTCGAGACTTCGAGCAATTGCAACAAATCGGTTTTTTTCTCAAACATCGAAAAAGTTTTACGCAAGCGATCCATATCGGACGCTAGCTCGTTGACATCTAGCAGCTTGCGCTCGCCCGAAATCACCACGGTTTCAACCTCGTCGGCGGCTTGCGCTCCGGCCTCAACTGCCGCTTGCATCAAGCGCGACATATCGACTTGCAGTCGTGCTAAATCGTGAGCCAGTGTTTGCCGCACAGCAGCAAACGATTTACCGGCAAAATTGTGATTAAAAAAGTTGGCCGCCTCAATGAGAGACGTGGCGGTGTAGTCGCGCGGCGTCAACAAAATGCGATTTTGTACATCGCCATCAGGCGTCACGATAATGAGCAAAATGCGTTTCTCAGAGAGACGAATGAACTCAATCTGATGAAACACTTGGGCGCGACGTGGCGACAATACCACCCCTGCGAATTGGCTCAGGCTTGACAACATTGCCGCAGCGGCCTGTACGGCACGGGCAGGGTCAGAGCCGCTTTGCAAGTCGCGCACGGTCGACACCGGATGCAAATCCACGGGTTGCGCTGTGAGCATCGTGTCGACAAACACCCGATAGCCGCGCGGGGTGGGTATACGGCCCGCCGAAGTATGCGGGCTATGAATCAGGCCGAGCTCTTCGAGATCGGCCATCACATTGCGGATGGTCGCCGGCGACAACTCAAACATTTTTGAGAGCGTGCGCGAGCCGACCGGCTGGCCATCGTCGATATAACGTTCAATAAGCGCTTTGAGCAGCGCGCGCGCACGATCATCCATCATTGCCCTATTTTACCTTTGTCGACCCTATAATCGGTTAGATTTTCGCGGATTATGAAACCTATGCATTTTCCTATTATTGCTCTAGTTGGTCGCTATCAGGATTCAGACCTGCACGCGCCGCTGCGTGCCTTGGCAAAGTTGTTAGTGCGAGAGGGCTCGCAAGTCTTGGTCGAGGCCGATACGGCTCGCCAAACGGGCGTGACCGAGTACCCAGCCGCCAGCTTTGCCGAAATTGGACAACAGGCCAGCCTTGCCATTGTGATGGGGGGCGACGGCACTATGTTGGGTGCCGCTCGCCATTTGGCACCCTTTGACGTACCTGTGGTGGGGATCAATCACGGACGATTGGGCTTTATCACTGATATTCCACTGCAAAATTCGACTGAAGCGCTCACTGATCTACTGCAGGGCCGCTACGAAACCGAAACCCGCATGCTGCTCAGCGCAACCGTTTGGCGCGGCACCGAGCAAATGTTTGCCGCAACCGCGCTCAATGACGTGGTACTCAATCGCTCGGGGCGTGGCGGCATGATTGAAGTGCGCGTCGAAGTCAACGATACCTACATGTATACACAACGAGCCGACGGTTTAATTGTGGCCACCCCAACAGGCTCAACCGCCTACGCCCTATCTTCGGCAGGCCCAATCCTGCACCCTGAAGTCAGCGCCATTGTCTTGGTACCTGTGGCGCCACAAACGCTGTCGAATCGCCCGATTGTGATCCCCGCCGACGGGGTGTTGAACATGACACTAACTGCCATGGGTCGCAGCGAAGGGGGTGCGAGCGTGCACTTTGATATGCAAACTTGGTCTGACCTGACGCCGGGCGATCGCATCGTGGTGCAGCGTGCCCCGCACAACATTCGGTTTTTGCATCCCGCAGGCTATAGTTTTTTCTCAACGCTGCGTCGCAAACTCGACTGGAACCGCATGCCCCGCTCGGGCACTGAGGCCGAATAGCCCATGCTACGTGGCTTGCACATCCGAGACTTCGTCATCGTCACCGAAGCCGATATTAGCTTTGACGCGGGTTTTACCGTTTTTTCAGGCGAAACCGGCGCTGGAAAATCGATTCTGATTGATGCCTTAGCGTTGACGCTGGGCGAACGAGCCGATTCATCAGTGCTGCGCGAGGGTGCCAGTCGCGCTGAAATCAGCGCGGTGTTTGAGACGCCCGACGCGCTCACCCCGTGGCTAACCGAGCATGATTTACACCCCGATCATGAACTAGTCTTGCGTCGCGTCATTGACGCGCAGGGCCGCAGTCGAGCCTATGTCAATGGGTCGGTTGTCACAATCACGCAGCTGCGCGAAATTGGCGAGCAACTGATTGACATACACGGCCAGCACGCTCATCAAAGCCTGTTGCGTGCCGATAATCAACGCGAATTACTTGACGCACACGGCAACCTTCAGTCATTGCGGCAAACCACCGCAGCCGCCTTTAAAGCCTGGCGAGCTGTTGAAAAGCAATTAGCGTTATCCGAGCAAGACGCAAGCAGCTTAGCGCAGGCACGCGAGCGACTTGAATGGCAAACCGGCGAGCTTGCGCGTTTGTCACTTGGGGCCACAGAATGGGGCGATATTTCGGCCGAGCACACCCGCTTAGCCAATGGTCAGTCGCTCTTGGATGGCGCGGCGCAAACGCTCGCTTCACTCGCTGAAGATGAAGCCTCGGTGCAGCAGCAGTTAGGTGCAGCCGTGCAACGAATTGGTCAGTTATTGCGTCACGACTCAAATTTAAAAACAGTGTACGACGCAATCGATTCGGCCCATATCGCGGTAGGAGAGGCTGTGTCGGACCTCAACAACTATGTCTCACGCGCCGAACTCGATCCGGCCCGCTTGGCTGTACTTGACAACAGACTGCGCGCAATTTTTGAATTGGCACGCAAATTCAAAACCGAGCCTGATGACCTGTACGCCCTTGAGCAAACGCTCAAAGCCGATCTCGCCGCCCTGCAAATCTCAAGCGATATCCAAGTGCTGCGGGCACAGGTTGTCGCGCGACAGTCAGAGTACGAAGCTGCGGCCAAAGCCTTGTCTGCGGCGCGCACCAAGGCTGCAACCGACCTTGGCAAACACGTTAGCAAGGCTATGCAAACACTGGCGATGGAGGGCGGGCAATTCAGTATCGCCATGCACCTGGGCCCAGCCGCCAGCCACGGGCAAGATCAAGTTGAGTTTTTGGTCGCGGGGCATGCGGGCAGTACCCCGCGCCCTTTGGCAAAAGTGGCGTCTGGTGGTGAGCTCGCCCGTATTTCACTGGCGCTCTCTGTCATCGCTAGCCGTGCAGCACGTGTCCCGACCCTGATTTTTGACGAGGTGGATAGTGGCATTGGCGGCGCTGTCGCTGAGGTGGTCGGTAATTTGCTGCGTGAACTCGGTGCACGCCATCAAGTCCTGTGCGTGACGCATTTGCCTCAGGTCGCTGCGCGTGGGCAACACCACTTTCAAGTCAGCAAGCAAAATGTCAAAGGTAAAACGCAATCTAGTATTGCTTTGCTGCAACCGCCAGAACGCATCGAAGAAGTTGCCCGCATGTTAGGCGGTATCAAGATTACCAGTACCACGCGCGAACACGCTAAAGAACTATTGCAGCCTTAGTCAACGCCTCGCTCATCAGAGCGCCAGAGTCTCAGCCAACGCTCGGCTTCATCAGGACGCACGAATCCCAATCGGGCAACTATCGACCCGTCCCGTGGCAGGTCGTACAGACCCCATACAACACCATCGCATGGCTTTCTAAAATAAAGCCATTGTCACGCGCGACCTTATGTTGCCGTTTTTCAATATCAGAATCAGTAAATTCAGCCACCTTGCCGCAATGCGTGCAAATCAAATGATCGTGATGATCCCCATCATTGAGCTCAAAAATCGCCTTGCCGCCGTCGAACTGGCTTCGCGCCAAAATGCCGGCCTGCTCAAACTGCGTCAATACCCGGTACACGGTGGCCAGACCAATGTCGATACTCTCGCCAATTAACGCCCGGTAGACGTCCTCGGCACTCAGGTGACGCGCGCCGGATTTACGAAAAATATCGAGTATTTTCAGACGTGGAAACGTCGCCTTTAAGCCCACGTTTTTAAGATCGTTCGGGTCGTTTTCGGTGTACATCGGCAATTCCTCGTTTTGGCTCTGAATCACTCAGCGTTTATGGCGAAATCGCCAAAAAATCTGCAAGATCGTATGAGAGACCAACGTTTGACCGCGTAAACCTTTATGATAACGTCTTTGGCTGTTTATCCGATAGAGGTTCGCAGTGATCAAGTTTCATACTTTCGCTTTGCATCTGCGCACTGGCTTGGCGCTCGCCCTACTGGTGACGGCCGCAGCCGGCTGCAGTTCAAACCGCTGGGGCTTTCCGTACAAAGCCAGCGTTCAACAAGGCAACTGGATCACCAAAGATCAGGTGAGCCTGCTGCGTCCTGGCATGACACGCGAACAAGTTCGCTACGCCTTGGGCACACCCATGCTAACAAGCGCCCTGCACGGTAATCGTTGGGATTATCCCTACTATTTTCGTGCTGGCACCGGCAAGATCGAAGAACGCACTCTCACGATTTTTTTTGACGGCGCTCAGCTTGAAAGCTGGCGTGGCGAAGAGCAACCCGAGATACAACCGTTTCAAATTGCACGCGAAGAAGTGCGCACCGTTGTTCGCGAAGACAAGCAAATTAAACTTGATAACGAACGCATGAACAACGATGGCAGTGCAGCCGTTCAACTCATCCCCGGGGTCAGTATCGATCAGATGCAAACAAGCGGGCCGCCCCTGAGCGATCCACAAGCTTTGCCTGGCGCGCCCGAAGATGCGCCAGTGCAGCTGCGCTAATCAACGAATTTAGGTAAGCTCGATATGATGCGAATTGCAATTGCTGGTGCCAGTGGCCGTATGGGCCGTATGTTGATTGAGTCGGTTTCTCAGTCAACCGATCTCACGTTGGCTGCGGCTCTTGATGTGGCCAGCTCTCCCATGATTGGCCAAGACGCCTGCGCCTTTTTAGGCAAACCAAGCGGCGTGCTCATCACAGAGCATCTGTCAGTCCTCAAAGGCGCCGACTGTCTGATTGATTTCACTCGCCCCGAAGGTTCGCTGCAGCACTTGGCAGCCTGCGCGCAGTACGGGATCAATATGGTGATTGGCACCACAGGGTTTGACGAGGCCGGTAAAGCCGCAATCGCTGAGGCTGCAAAAACAATCGGCGTGGTGTTTGCGCCAAACATGAGCGTTGGCGTCAACGCAACGCTTAAGTTATTAGATATGGCAGCGCGTATTCTCAACTCGGGCTATGACGTCGAAGTGTTTGAAGCACACCATCACCATAAAGTTGACGCTCCGTCAGGCACTGCGCTCAAAATGGGCGAAACCATTGCACAGGCTTGGGGCAAGCCCCTTGACGACATCGCCACCTGGACGCGCGAGGGTCACACGGGGCCACGTGAGACTGGCACGATCGGATTTTCAGTGGTGCGCGGCGGCGATATCGTCGGCGACCACACAGTGTACTTTTGCGGCATCGGTGAACGTATCGAGATCAGTCATCGTTCGAGCAGCCGCGCTGGCTACGCTGAGGGCAGCTTACGTGCGGCTCGGTTTTTGAAAGACAAAAAAACGGGCTTATTTGATATGCAGACCGTCCTTGGGCTCTAAACAGCTGCGTTCAACACTCAGCGACGGCGCGGTAGCCTAACGAGAGCCTTCCAGAGATTGACCTCCTGCCCGCCCTCAGTGACTGACTAACGCTTACGCGAAAAGACGGGCTAGGCACAGCATAGGCTGAGCGCTAGACGGTGATATTTCAGTCACTCAAACGATCACCGGCTCAATCTCGAGCCGGACACCAAAGGTTGTCTGCACTGCCTGACTAATAGTGCTTGCGAAAGCGAGCAACTCTTCTGCTTGGGCATGACCATAATTCACTAGCACCAGGGCCTGTTGAGCGTGCACCCCGACCGCGCCTAACCGCAAGCCTTTGAAGCCACAGTATTCGATCAGCCAACCTGCAGCGAGCTTAAAGCTCCCGTCTGGTTGCGGGTAGGCGACAAGCTTAGCAAAGCGCGCTTGCAGCGCTTGATATTGCGTGACAGGCACCACTGGATTTTTAAAAAAGCTGCCAGCGTTGCCCAGCACTGCAGGGTCTGGTAGTTTGCGGCGTCGAATATCGCACACGGCGTCTAGCACAGCCTGTGCTGTCACGGATTGTGAGCCCAGCACAAGCTGCGGATGGCCCGCCAGATCAGGATAAGTCAGTACAGGTTGCCAAGCTTTGGGCAAGGCAAAGCGCACCGAAACGATTAGCCATTGACCACGCTTAGCGCGCTTGAAAATACTATCGCGGTAGCCAAAGTCACACTCTGCGCGCGACAGAGTCACATACTTTTGTTCGGCGACGCGCCAAGCCGTTACCGACTCAATGAACTGACATAACTCAACGCCATAGGCACCAATATTTTGCACTGGAGCGCCCCCCACCGTGCCCGGAATCAACCCAAGGTTTTCAAGGCCCCACCAAGCTCTCCCCGTAGCGGTGACAACCCAGTCGTGCCAGTTTTCACCGGCAGCCACATCAATCAACCAATGATCAGTAGTGCTCTGAACAAGCTCGATACCTTTGAGCGCAACACGCACCACTAAAGACGGCAGCGTGCTTGGCAAAATCACATTGCTGCCACCGCCCAGCACCACAAACTCAGGAGCGTCAAGAAGTTGGCGACCCAGTTCGTTCATTTGCTCGAGACTTTGCAGGTCGACAACCTGCTCGGCCTGACACTGCAACCGCAGGGTATTGCATGAAGACAAGTCTTGAGCCTGCGCGATCAACAAATGTTGCCCCTTTTGTAAGAATCGATTTGACATGATGGGGGATAGGTATGCTATAGTCGCTGACGTTGTGAATGATACAGCAGTACACAAGCGGGAGTAGCTCAGTTGGTAGAGCGCAACCTTGCCAAGGTTGAGGTCGAGAGTTCGAGACTCTTCTCCCGCTCCAGATGTTTTCTGGAATCAGGTCAGCAGCAGTTTTCCGTTAGTCGCAAAAATTATTTGTACAAAACGGCACGTCACTGCACAGAGGCGATTGAGTTGAGTCCCTTGCCCAAGCCCTCCTACAAGCACACTACCCAATATAAAAAGCCTCAAAAGAGCTCGCTTCTACAGTGCGCCTTGAAGACTTCGCTATTCGTCGCATTGGGCTTGCTGAGCTCAAAGGCGGTTCAGGCTGAATGGGTTGAAATCGCTTCAAATGCCACGGTCAACAAAACCTTATATATCGACCCCTCCAGCAAAAAAAAGAATAAAAAATTCGTCACAATCTGGGCAATGTACGACGACGCCAAGCCCCAGTTAATTAACAACAAACCCTCTCTGTCTTCGATTCACGAATATCAAGTGGATTGCAGCATCTCGTGGCAACAGTCAATGCGCAGAACGTTTTATGAAGGCCCTAAGGGCACGGGCATAGAAGTTGGCAGTTCGATCGACACCAACTGGGTGCCGATCAACCCCGCGACCGTCGCCGAGGCGATTTACAAGGTGACCTTGTCACAGGCACTCATTCAGGCGGCCTGCTCAAAAGACTAGTGGTAACGGCCTAATCCAACTTTGCGCCTGACGTTTTGACCACTTCGGCCCAGCGTTTGATTTCAGCACTGACAAACGCACCAAATTGCGCGCCTGTTAAATCTGGAAACTCGGCACCATTTGCAGCCCAACCGTCTTTTATCAATGCATCCAACGGTAGCTTTTTAATTTCGGCCAACATCCGAGCCTGCGCTTCTGGAGGCGTGCCCTTTGGCGCCCAAAGACCGTACCACGTCGTAACGGTATAGTTAGGAAAGCCTAACTCGGCTGCGCTCGGCACATCAGGGATAGCAGGATTGCGCACGCTGCCAGCCACCATCAAGGCATTGAGCCTGCCACTTTTGATATGTTGTGCAGACGAGCCTAAACCGTCAAACATCAGATCAACGTCACCGGCTAGCAAGCCTTGCAAGGCTGGGCCCGCGCCTTTGTAGGGAATATGCGTGAGGTCAGTTTTTGACTGGATTTTAAAAAGCTCACCGGCCAAATGGTGCGAAGTGCCGCTACCGGCAGAACCGTAATTCAGTTTGCCTGGATTGGCCTTTGCCATTTCAAGAAATGCCTTGAAGTCACCGGGCACCTTTTTAGGATTAACGACCAACACTTGTGGTACCCGCGCCACCATCGCAATGGGTATGAAGTCATTTTCGATACTGTAATCAAGATTTGGGTACATCGACGGTGCGATCGCGTGATGCACCGCACCCATAAACCAGTTGTAACCATCGGGTGCCGCACGCGCGGCCAACGCCGCCCCCAAATTACCACCTGCGCCGCCGCGGTTATCAATCACCCACTGCTTACCAAGCGATTTTGACATCACTGCCGAAATCGGTCGCGCAAAGGCGTCGGTGCCGCCGCCTGCCGGAAAAGGCACAATCACCACAATTGCTTTTGAGGGCCAATCGGCCTGAGCCCACACTGGCAAGGCGGCTAGCCCAACCGACCCCACGCCTACTTGCAAAAGCGCCCTGCGCTTGTTGTTGATCATCACAATGCCTCGATATTTTTATGCTTAGCCCTTCAATGAACTACACGTCCGGGAAGGGCAAACCGTTGTTCTTGTCAAACACTCACCCAACATATCCGAAATCGCCTTGGCTGCATTTGTATGCAACCCAAGCCGGGTCGGTCTTATTCAGACACAACCCAAATCGTCTGGTTTTTTGTTTATTCTTCTACTGTAATGCAAATGCCAGAAAAGGAAAACCTCCTTTTGTAGTATGATCGCCCTCCGGCAAGCTCAGCATTGACGGCGCAATGGCAGAGTGGTTATGTAGCGGATTGCAAATCCGTCAAGCTCGGTTCGATTCCGGGTTGCGCCTCCAAAAAGCGGTCACGCCCTGTCGACTCAAAATTATGACAACTACAGCGGCACCCGGCTCACAGCCCCCCTCTCCCTCCTACTTAACTGGGTTTTTAGGCGTCAGAATTTTCTTAGCCTTCGCCTCTGGGTACTTTCTTTCCTATGCACTGCGCGCGGTCAATGCTGCGATCGCCCCTTTCTTGGCTGATGACCTGAGTCTGTCAAATAGCGCCCTGGGGTGGTTCTCTTCAGCCTACTTTTTAGCCTTTGGGGTGATGCAGATTCCGGTAGGCATCTGGCTTGATCGCTACGGCGCGCGCCGAACTGAAGCTGCTCTTTTACTGGTTGCTGCACTGGGCTCGCTCTTGGTCGCCGTCGGGCAATCCCTGTGGATGCTGTTCTTAGGTCGCATCCTGATTGGCATTGGGGTGTCGGCCTGTTTAATGGCCTCGTACTCGTATTTCAGGCGGTGCTACCGGCCAGAGCAACAAGCGCGCTTGGTGATGTGCATGTTAATCGCGGGCACAGGCGGGGCGTTGATTGCCGCCCAACCAGCCCTGTTACTGGCCGAGGCTTTAGGCTGGCGTCACGTATTTAGCTTAGCCAGCTTTGCACTGCTGGTCTCTGCAGGTCTGGTGTTCTTTTTGACCGGTGACTATGACCGCCAAACTATCAATCAAACTAGCGCCTCAACTGACGCCGACAGCTTCTTGTCTTTATGCAAGCATCCGATCATGCTGCGCGCGATACCGCCGTCTATTCTGATCATCGGAGGCTTTGTCGCCTTGCAAACGCTATGGGTGGGCCCGTGGCTGACGCAAGCCCTAAACATGACGGCCGAGCAGGCCAGTCAAGTCTTACTTTACCTAAACGCAACGATCTTGGCTTCATACCTTGCGATGGGGATTCTGAGCCCGTGGCTGGTCAAGCGGGGCGCCTCGTTGTTCAAACAGTCCTCGATCGCCTTGCTTTGGTTGACGCTCTGTTTCACCGCAATCCCTCTGTGGCAAACTGAAGCGTCTTGGATACTTTGGCCACTCATTGCGTTAGCAGTCCCCGCAATGTTTTTGCTACAAACCCAAACGGCACTTGAGTTTCCCAGCGAGGTCGCTGGCCGCGTGCTCACCACGCTCAATCTAATGATCTTTGCCGGGACCTTCATCGTGCAATGGGGGCTGGGCGTCATCACTGATATGTTTGTTTCAGGTGGCTTTGATCGCACGCAGGCACTGACTTACGCACTGCTTGTCTTAGCGGCAACGCAGTGGTCTAGCTTGCTTTGGTTCTGGATGAAAACACCCCATGGATCAATCCGTACTTGATGCCCAAATTCGCTGGCCAGATGTGCCCGCAGCGTATGGCTGGCTGTCTCTCTCGGCCCGCGGTGAGTGGCGCCTGCATCCACTAGGCGATGCCCACGCAGGCGGCCAAGGTCAGGGGATCAGTAACGTTCAAATCCTGAGCTTCATAGGCAGAAACTACGCGTCTGAGCCGAACGGCGAATGGTTTTTTCAAAATGGGCCACAGCGGGTGTATGTACGCCTCGATGCCGCGCCCTTCGTGCTGCGCCTAGATCCCAGCCTCGGCACCCTAATCAGTCACAATGGACAGACAATCACAAGCGTCACTCAGTGGTTGCTGGATGAGGACGGGCAACTCTATGCCCAAACCAACCTAGGCGCCGCCAAAATCGATGACCGCGACCTAGGGATCTTAGCCAATTGCCTGAGCACGTCAGACTCACGCAACCTGCTAGAGGTGCTTGAACAAAGCGATCTCAATCAAACGCCTGCCAACGGACTTAGCTTTTTTGACCAGACCGAGGTCTTTGCTGCACTCGCGCAACCCGCTTCTTTTTTGATCGTCCTAAGAAAAGAGCTGCCAAGCATCTTAAATTTCGTTGCAAATCCGACCGACGCACCTACCCAGTCAGCCGCTTTGGCCTTAAAATAGCGGCCTATGAGCCACCCATCTGAGTTTTATTTTCCGGCGCCGCGACAGCAAAAATTTTGCAGTCAGTGCGGTACGCTGAACGTTCGCAAACTTCTCGAGGGCGACAATCGCGAGCGAGACCTTTGTGAAGCCTGCGGTGCCGTGCATTATCAAAACCCACGTTTAGTCGTGGGCACGCTGCCAATTTTGGGTGACAAAATCTTATTGTGCCTGCGCGCGATCGAACCGCGCGCCAATACCTGGACCCTTCCCGCAGGGTTTATGGAGCTTGGCGAAGCGATGGATGAAGGCGCTGCTCGAGAAACCCAAGAAGAAGCAGGCGTTCGCATCGAACTTGGTCAACTCTACACTGTGATTAATATTCCGCATGTGGATCAGGTCCACGTGTATTTTTTAGCCAAGGCTTTAGGCCCCGAACTTGACCCAGGCCCTGAAACACTTGAGGCGCGCTGGTACAGTCTCGATGACATCCCCTGGGATAACCTCGCCTTTAAATCTGTTTCAACTACGCTGAAGCACTATCTTCGCGAGCGCGAAACCGGTCACTTCGAGACGCATCATTACTCGCTAGGCCTGACAAAACGTTAAGGATCTGAGTCGATCTTGGGGTCTTTGCCGCTAACTTGGCTCGAGCCAGACTCACCGTTTCCACCGGTCTCTCAAGCGCTAGCCGAACCTGCAGGTTTACTGGCGGTAGGCGCAGATTTATCCATCCCACGTTTGCGTTCAGCTTACACACAGGGTATTTTTCCGTGGTTTTCACACGACGAGCCGCCCTTATGGTGGTCGCCTGATCCGCGTATGGTTCTCAAATGTGACGCGCTTCATGTGTCGCACTCGTTACGCAAACGGTTGCGTCAAATTGCCACAGCTCAACGTGCTGCAAACTTTGAGGTCGTCGTACAGGTCGATACCGATTTCGCTGCGGTGATGCGAGGCTGCGCCCGAGCTGCAGCCGGCGGTCAGCCTGGTACTTGGATCACTGCCGAGATGCAGCTGGCCTATCAGGCGTGGCATCTTGCGGGGCAAGCACATAGCATTGAAACGTGGATCAACGGCCGCTTGATGGGTGGCCTCTATGGCGTGAGCATCGGTAAGATGTTTTTTGGTGAGTCAATGTTTAGTCGGGCAACTGATGCCTCAAAAATTGCGCTGGCACACCTAGTATGGTTTTTACGGCAACAGCAGGTCAGCTGGATTGACTGCCAAATGCAAACCTCTCATCTAGCGAGCATGGGAGCGTGCCCGGTGCCACGCGAACAATTTCTTGCGCATGTGCGACAGCACACGGCTGCCCCAGATATTGCCTGGCAAACTGGCTGGCTGGATGGTACGGGCGTTTTACACCATCCCCGCTCGTGCCAAGTGTGACGATCTGTACTATTCTTACAATCATCACACAGGCGCTCTTTAGACGTTTCGCATGAGTCAAATTAAAGAACTACCGTTCGCTGCGCTTCAGTTTTACGCGACTGCACCCTACGCCTGCAGCTACCTTCCTGAGCGCCAAGCGCGCTCGCAGGTGGCAGCACCCAGTCACCTCATCAACAGTGACACTTACTCACAACTCGTTGACGAAGGGTTTAGGCGCAGTGGGTTGTTTACGTATCGACCGCACTGTGACGACTGTCAGGCGTGTATACCGGTTCGGGTAGACGTCAACGGTTTTACACCTGGCCGTACACAAAGGCGTGTTCTGAAACGACACCAAGATCTGCGCCCGTTGGTCGCCAAGCTAGCTTGGTCACAAGAGCACTACTCGCTCTATACGAGCTATCAGGCCGCGCGCCACCCTGGCGGGGGCATGGATGAAGACAATCAGGCGCAATATGGTCAGTTTTTATTAGCGAGTCGAGTCAACACTCGGCTGGTTGAGTTTCGCGACGAAGACGGCAAGTTGTGCATGGTGTCAATCATCGACGTGCTTGAACAAGGCTTATCGTCGGTATACACCTTTTACGATCCTGCACTAGCAGGCAGCTTGGGCACCTATAGCATCCTGTGGCAAATACAGCAGTGCCGTCAACTCAACTTACAATGGTTGTACTTAGGCTACTGGATCGAACAGAGCCCCAAGATGGCCTACAAATCAAATTACATGCCTGCGCAATACCGCTACCGAGGCGCCTGGCATGACGACCCGCCCGCCTCTGTTCTCCAACGGTAATTTTTAAAATCCTTAGTCGTCCGCTGTTTGATCTCTCGATTTTTTACATCTAGATTTTTTAAACCTCTACATTTTTACACTGCTTATGTCATTCCTTTTTCAAGCCTATCCACTTGCACGCCAGGCACTTTTTGCGCTTGACGCCGAAGCTGCTCACGAGACCACTCTGCATGCCCTGCAAAAGGCCTACGATTGTTCGCTGACACGCGGGATGATGCATAGCAGAGTGTCCGATCCCGCCACGCTAATGGGTTTGCCCCTGCTCAATCGCGTTGGGTTGGCTGCCGGACTCGATAAAAACGGGGCGCATATCGATGCGATGGGCAATCTGGGTTTCGGTTTTATCGAGGTCGGCACCGTGACACCTCGAGCGCAGACTGGCAACCCAAAGCCCCGCATGTTCCGGATCCCACAAGCCCAGGCCTTAATCAACCGTTTAGGATTCAACAACCTAGGACTTGATACGTTTTTAGCCAACGTGGCGCGCAGCACTTGGCGCAGCAAGGGTGGAATCGTCGGGCTCAACATCGGAAAAAATGCCGATACCCCAATTGAACAAGCCGCCAGTGACTATTTGATTGGCTTAGCTGGTGTGTACCCGCACGCCGATTACATTACAGTCAATATCTCTTCGCCAAATACAAAAAACTTACGTGCGCTTCAGGGCGAACACGAGCTTGATCAACTGTTATCTCAGCTTCAACAACGTCGGCTTGAGCTCACCGAGCAGCACGGTCGACGTGTCCCCTTAGCCGTCAAGATAGCACCCGATTTGAACGAAGAACAAATCGATATCATTGCCCAAGTGTTACCACGACACGGTATTGACGGTGTCATCGCCACCAACACCACACTCGAGCGCTCTGCGGTGCAAGGTATGCAGCACGCAGAAGAAGCCGGTGGCCTGTCAGGCGCCCCCCTACACGCGCGGTCACTCGAAGTGATCGCACGCTTGCGTCAGCGCGTCGGGGCCGAACTCGCGATTATTGGGGTGGGAGGGATTGTTGCTGGCCAACATGCCGCTGAAAAAATCGCTGCGGGTGCGGATGCGGTGCAGGTCTACACTGGCCTAATCTATCGTGGGCCGGCGCTAGTGAGTGAATGTGTAAAAGCGATGGCTGCTGCACGCCGCTAAACGCCACGCTGACACGCGTCACTTACCAAACATTCGAAACCCACGGCAAAAAGCCTTTTGCCCACCTAGCTGTTGCAACCAGATCCATAACAACTAAAAATTGTCGGGACTAGATGCGACACCCTGGCGGGCAAAAGGGCTTTTAAAGCTTAGCGAACTGCAGCACGACTCAGTTCAAACAGCCCTTAAATAAGGTTTTCACTTAAGCTGCTTTACGACCACGTGTTGTGGCTTTCACGGTTTCAGCTGCATCACCGGCGGCTTTAAACGTTGCTGCGGCGGCCGCAGTCAGGTTCTTTTCAGCGGTTTCGGCGGCTTGTTTAGCGGCTTTGGTCATTGCGTCGTAAGCAGTTGTGGCTTGAGCCAGACCGCTTTTAATCATGGCGACAGCGCTTTCTGAACCAGCAGGAGCATGCTTGCTGAACTGTTCAATCGCGTCGTGCACATGCTTTTGACCTTCAGCAGCATGTGTCTCACCGAGCTTGGTGAGGTCGGCCTGAACACCAGACACGATGTCATACACGTGCTTGCTGTAAGACATGGCTTTCTCAGCGGCCGGTTGAGCCAGGTTTGACGACAAAGCAACAGCCTCTTGTGCGTCTTTGATACCGGCAACTTGTTGTGATTTTTGCGACACTTCATCTAAAGTCGCTTTCATGACTTTCAGGTTCAGGTCAACGAATTTTTCGAAACCAGTGAACATGCTGGTTTGAACGGCGACAAAGGTATCAATCGCAGCTTTTTGGCTGTTAAGAACTTGCTGGGGGATAGCTGACATGGTGGGCTCCTGGGGTTAGGATCAAAGCGTTTTGCAGAATTTGCTGCACTGCACAAGTGTCATTTTAAGCAATCCCACTTATCTGTCAACAATTTTTTGTTGCAACGCACCAAAATACAACAAATTGATCGACTTTGGCGCACTTCTCCCCTAGACTGCCTACCATTGACTCAAGGAATCTACATGATGGCTCATCTCGGTAAACTCTCTCAATCTGCCTATCTCAGACGCCTGCTTTGCGCCGCTGCCGTTTTGAGCACACAGCTCTGCGTGGCGCCTCTTGCCCATGCCCAAGCCACGCAAAGCGCGGCCGAGTACCCAACCAAGTCAATCAAAATCGTTGTCGGCTTTGCCCCAGGTGGCGGCTCAGACTTCATTGCGCGAATTGTGGCGCAACGCCTCACCCCAAAACTCGGACAAACTGTCTATGTTGAAAATCGGCCCGGCGCGGGGGGTAATTTGGGCGCTGAAGTCGCACTGCGCTCTGCCGGTGATGGTTACACGCTGTTTTTAGCTGCCACAAGCTACACAGTCAACGCCAACCTCTATCAGTTACCTTTTGATCCAGTTAAAGACATTACAGCAGTTGCTCGCCTAGCGAGCGGCCCCTTCGTGATCGCCACCAACCCCGGTACACAAATCAAGACCCTCAAAGAACTGGTTGAGCGTGCAAAACAAGAACCGGGCAAACTAGCCTACGCCTCGTCAGGTAGCGGCAGCATCACTCACATTGCAACAGAATATTTCTTAAGCGCTGCCGGTGTCCAAGCTCTTCATATTCCCTACAAAGGCACCTCTCCAGCTTTAACCGACACGATCTCTGGCACTGTTCAGTTTATGTTTGGCACGGTGGCCTCAACAGTACCGCACGTCAAGTCAGGCAAACTGCAAGGCTTGGCGGTCACCACGAAAGAGCGGCTCGCTGCTCTGCCCGACTTGCCGACAGTGATCGAGTCGGGGTATCCAGACTTTGACGTTGCCGTCTGGCACGGTCTGATTGGCCCCAAGGGTATCCCCAAGGGAATTGTCGACAAATTAAACAAAGCCGTCATTGAAGTGCTCAGTGACCCAGCGACCGCCGAGCAACTCGCCACCGATGGCTTGACGCCAGCCAAAGATTCACCCGAAGCCTTCGCCCAACTGATCGAACTCGAGGTCAAGCGCTGGGGCGCGCTCGTCAAAGAACGCGGCATCACGTTAAAGTAGCGGCGTTGCAGTCTGACTTAGCCTAGGCGCCGCTGGCTTCATAGCCAAGCGCCTCAGAAATGCTGCCGGCAGTGGCGACTAACTGGGGGATCCAGGCGTCTTGCAAACGCCCCGATGGTGCTGAAATCGATAGCCCTGCGACTAGTTTGCCCGTATCGTCGTAGATTCCGGCGGCGATACAACGGACACCTAGTTCAAGTTCTTCGTTATCTCGGGCATAACCAAGCTGGCGTACTAACAATAATTCTTGCTCGAGTTTTTCGAGTGTCGTGATGCTATTTGCAGTGCTTGCTGCGAGGCTCGTTCTCGTAGCGTAAGTTCGGACCTGCCGAACATCTGCCGCCGAAAGAAACAACTTACCATTTGAGGTCAAGTGCAACGGCGCACGACCACCAATTGCTCGTACCACTTGCATACCCGAGCGTTCGCTCCAGGCGCGGTCGATGTAAATAATTTCGTCTCCCTGCTGTACCGATAAATTGACAGTTTGCCCAGTCAAGCGGTGTAGGGCGTGCATGGCCTCGTGGGCCGCTTCGCGAACGTTCAAACGCCCTTTCACCAAAGACCCCAACTCAAGCAAGCGCATGCCGAGTTGATACAACCCGTTGTCGACCCGATCAACATACCGCCCAATCACCAAATCACTCAAAATACGATGTGCGGTTGATGTATGAAGCCCTGTTGTTTTTGCCAAATCTTTTAAAGCAACTGGATCGGGCTGCGCCGCCAACGCATCTAGCAGTTGCGTGGCGCGCCCTAGCACCTGGATCGCCATCTCCATGGAGTCAGACGATGGTTGCGTGGGCACTGGGGCCAAAGATGAAACGTGACGAAGCATATTGAAGGTAAAGATAGCCTGAACGAACGCAATTTGGCGCGATGCAACATTCATTCTATCCCATATCGTGAAAAATTTTTCATGGCCTGGTGATAGAAAATCTCGATTGAAACAAGTCTGGCTTGAATTCTCAGGGTTTTCATGTCTTTTTGATTACAGCGTGACTTGGCGCAAGTAATATCAAGCCCTCGACAACTCATACTCATCGCCGGATCCCTTTGACATGCGCAGTGACCTTGAAATCGCTCAGGCCGCGAATAAACGCCCAATTCTCGAACTCGCGACGGACCGACTTGGAATCCCCACAGAGCAGCTAGAACCCTACGGGCGTTTCAAGGCCAAGCTTTCGCTTGAGTACATTGACACGCTCGCCTCACGACCCAACGGCAAGCTAGTGCTGGTCACCGCCATTTCGCCGACTCCAGCGGGCGAAGGCAAAACCACCACCACCGTTGGTCTGGGCGATGCCCTGAATCATATTGGCAAGCGCGCCATCATGTGTTTGCGCGAGCCGTCTTTGGGCCCTGTCTTTGGCATGAAGGGGGGCGCTGCGGGCGGCGGCATGGCGCAAATCGTGCCGATGGAAGACATCAATTTACATTTCACGGGCGATTTCAATGCAATCGCTCTGGCTAACAACCTGCTGGCTGCGCTGATCGACAATCACATTCATCACGGCAATAAACTCGGCATCGATGTCCGTCGTGTGAACTGGCGGCGCGTCGTTGACTTAAATGACCGTGCGCTACGAAACATCGTGGTGGGCTTGGGCGGGACTGCGAACGGATTTCCGCGCGAAGACCATTTCGATATCGTTGTAGCCTCAGAGATCATGGCAATCTTTTGCCTGGTCAAAAATTTAAAAGATTTGAAAGAGCGCTTAGGCAATATCGTCATCGGCTACTCGCTGACCGGCAAACCAATTTTGGCGCGTGATTTGCAAGCGCAAGGAGCAATGACTGCACTCTTAAAAGAAGCGCTCGCTCCAAACCTTGTACAGACACTTGAAAACAATCCTGCGATCGTGCACGGCGGCCCCTTTGCCAACATTGCACATGGTTGCAACACGGTACTGGCGACAGCGACCGCTTTAAAACTAGCGGATTACGTCGTCACCGAAGCAGGCTTTGGTGCAGACCTAGGCGCAGAAAAATTCTTTGATATCAAATGCCGCAAAGCTGGGCTCACGCCTTCAGCAGTCGTCTTAGTCGCAACTGTGCGAGCGCTGAAGTATCACGGTGGCGTCGAAGTCAAAGACGTGGGTACCGAAAACCTTGACGCACTGCGCGCTGGGCTCGTTAACCTTGAGCGCCACATTCATAACATTACGCAGAATTTTGGATTACCTTGCGTCGTGGCCATCAACCATCGCACAGAAGACACCCCCGCCGAAATCGCTCTGCTACAAGCGACCACAGCGGCCCTTGGTGTTGAAGTGGTGCTCGCCAAGCATTGGGCACAGGGCGGCGCAGGCGCAGCTGACTTAGCACACGCTGTCGTCAAACTCTGCGAACAGCCGAATCACTTTAAGTTTTTGTACCAAGACTCAGACTCGCTGTGGAACAAAGTGCAAGCCATTGCAACCAAGACCTACGGCGCGGCAAGTATCACAGCCGACGCAAAAGTGCGCGCGCAAATCGCGCAGCTTCAAAGCGACGGCTATGGTGATCTACCGGTGTGTATTGCGAAGACGCAATATTCGTTTTCGACTGATGCCAAATTACGAGGCGCGCCGAGCGGTCATGTGCTGACGATTCGCGAAGTCAGGCTATCTGCCGGTGCAGGCTTTGTGGTGATGGTGTGTGGCGACATCATGACCATGCCAGGCCTGCCGGCTGTACCTGCGGCGAATGGGATTGATGTGAATGATGCGGGGCAGATTACTGGGTTGTCTTGAGTTTTGGGGTGTTCTTTGTGCCCTGACTTTTCTGGTGCTGGGCGGGTGGCTGTGGCCGGATGTTTGAGGCGCCGAGGATTTTGCAGGATTGGCGGATGAAGGCGGCCCTTGTTTGAGCGAAGCGAGTTTGGGCCGCCGCCGCCAAGACAAAAAATCGGAGGGGAGTCTGCGCAGCAGACCGACTCGGTCAGCCGGCCACAGCCACCCGCCCAGCGCCAGAAAAGGCTACCGAGCCCGAAGCCCCCCGAAGTAAAGTCCTACTTCACTACCACCGGAATCCCAGCAATCCGCGCCGACCACTCTTTTGGCCCCGTCGTATGCACCGAAACACCATTTGAATCGACCGCCACAGTCACGGGCATATCCACCACATCAAACTCATAGATGGCTTCCATCCCCAGATCAGCGAAGCCAACCACCTTAGCAGCCTTGATCGCTTTTGACACCAAATACGCCGCACCACCCACGGCCATCAAATACGCAGACTTGTGCTTACGAATCGATTCGATCGTTGCATCACCGCGCTCGGATTTACCAATCATCACCGCCAAGCCAGTTTGCTCGAGCATCATGTCGGTGAACTTGTCCATGCGGGTTGAGGTCGTTGGGCCTGCAGGGCCAACCACTTCATCACCGACAGGATCCACAGGACCAACGTAGTAAATCGCCTTGCCACGAAAATCGACAGGCAATTTTTCGCCCTTGGCCAACATATCTTGAATACGCTTGTGCGCCGCGTCGCGGCCCGTCAGCATTTTGCCGTTGAGCAATAAGGTCTGGCCTGGTTTCCAACTCGCGACTTCTTCAGGCGTGAGTTTGTTTAAATCAACTTGACGCGACGATTTGTAATTTGGTGCCCAGTTGACATCAGGCCAGTCAGACAACGAAGGGCGATGCAAGTGTGCAGGGCCCGAGCCGTCTAACTCAAAGTGCGCATGACGTGTGGCCGCACAGTTCGGAATCATTGCCACAGGAAACGACGCTGCGTGTGTGGCAAACGTTTTGATTTTGACATCCAGCACTGTGGTCAAACCACCCAAGCCCTGCGCACCAATGCCTAAGCCGTTTACCTTTTGATACAGCTCTATACGCAACTCTTCTATTTTGTTGCTTGGCCCACGCTCTAGCAGCTCGTACATATCGAGATCTTCCATCAGCGCTTGTTTGGCCATCAACACAGCCTTCTCGGCCGTACCGCCAACACCAATCCCCAACATGCCTGGCGGACACCAACCCGCACCCATCGTGGGCACTGTCTTTAACACCCAGTCAACGATGGAGTCGTTAGGATTCAACATCGCTAACTTGGACTTATTTTCAGAACCACCACCCTTAGACGCCACTTGTACGTCTACCTTATCGCCTTGCACCAACTCTACGCTGACAATACAGGGGGTGTTGTCTTTGGTGTTTTTGCGCAAAAAGATTGGGTCATCCAAAACCGAGGCGCGCAAAGGATTTTCTGGATTGAGGTAGCCGCGACGCACGCCCTCATCACATAATTCTTGAATATTTTTCTTGGTATTGAAACGAACATCCATACCAATTTTTAAGAAGACATTAACGATACCGGTGTCTTGGCAAATCGGACGACGACCCTCTGCGCTCATGCGCGAGTTCGTCAAAATCTGCGCCATCGCATCTTTAGAGGCCGGGCTTTCTTCACGCTCGTACGCACGAGCTAGATGCTTGATGTAATCAGCCGGATGGTAATAGCTGATGAACTGAATCGCATCGGCGATAGACGAGACGAAATCTTCTTCTTGAATAATGACTGACATAGAGGTACCCGCTAAGAAAAGGAGCTAATCAAAAATTAAACAAAACACTGAACGCGTTCTAATACAAAAACACTGGTGATGCGATGAACGTACCGACCCAGTCAGCCTGCACAACCTTTTACAAAACCCTTATTTGCCCTGCCACACCGGTTTACGCTTTTGCGCAAAGGCGGTTGCACCCTCTTTGGCGTCATCCGACATGAAAATGTGATGAATCAACGGGCGTTGCAGGTCAAACATTTCATCAGCGGCAAAGTCGCCCCCCTGATTGACTACACTTTTAGAGGTTTGCACTGCCAAAGGACCATTTTCGCAGATTCTTTGCGCGAGTTTAATGGCCTCGGCGAGCGCCTGCCCGGGGTCGGTCAACACGTTCACCAAACCATATTGGTGGGCACGCGGCGCTGGCAGCATATCGCCCGTCAAAATGATCTCCATTGCAATGTGATACGGGAGTTGACGCGGCAGACGCAACAAACCACCCGAACCCGCCACCAAGCCCCGTTTCACCTCTGGCAGACCAAACATGGCGTTATTGGCCGCTACCACCAGATCACACGCCAGTACCATCTCAAACCCACCGGCCACAGCGTAGCCCTCAACGGCGGCGATCAGGGGCTTTTTCGGGGGCGCCTCATTCAAGCCGCCAAAACCCTTGCCCTCAACCAGTGCACGCTTACGCGTCTGCGCAAAATCTTTTAAATCCATGCCCGAACTAAAGGTTGCACCCGCCCCCGTCAAGATCCCGATACGAATATCGTCGCGCGCATCGAGCTCATCGAAGGCTGCCGACATCTGATGCGCAGTCTCAGCACTAATCGCGTTGCGCGCCTCAGGGCGATTAATCGTAATGATTTGAATTCCATCCAGATATTCGACATCTACCAACACTGACATACTGACTCCTTTGACGTACCCTGAATCATAGGCGATTCGTTCGCCGAACTCGGTTGGGTACCTGATCTTCGGGCCAAATCATGCCCCCCGCTGGCGCCTCGCCACCCACCGAGCCTGCCCCACGGTAAAATGATTGATTAAATAGCCATCGCCACCTTCATACCTACATGCTCACTTTTCAGCAAATTATTCTGCGCCTGCAAGAGTACTGGGATCATCAGGGCTGTGCCCTGCTCCAACCCTACGATATGGAGGTAGGCGCAGGCACCTCACACACGGCGACCTTTTTGCGTGCCATTGGGCCAGAGCCCTGGCGAGCTGCCTATGTGCAACCGTCACGACGTCCGAAAGACGGGCGCTACGGCGAGAACCCTAACCGGTTACAGCACTACTATCAGTACCAAGTTGTACTTAAGCCTGCACCGCCCGATATTCTGGATTTGTATATTGGCTCACTTGAAGCGCTGGGTATCCGTCCAACAGAACATGACATCCGCTTTGTTGAAGACGATTGGGAGAATCCAACACTGGGGGCTTGGGGTCTGGGCTGGGAAGTTTGGCTCAACGGCATGGAAGTCACGCAATTTACCTACTTTCAACAAGTTGGCGGTTTAGACTGCACGCCCACTACGGGTGAAATCACCTACGGGTTAGAACGCTTAGCTATGTACCTGCAAGGCGTTGAAAGTGTCTACGACTTGGTCTGGACAACTGGGCCAAAAGGCTCGGTACTCTACCGCGACGTCTTTCATCAAAATGAGGTCGAACAATCGACCTACAACTTTGAACATTCTGATGCTGAGATGCTGTTTAGGCACTTCACCGATCACGAAACCAACGCCAAGCGCCTGATTGACATCCCGCTTGCGTTGCCAGCCTATGAGGCGACGCTCAAGGCCGCGCACACCTTCAACATGTTAGATGCGCGTGGCGCCATTAGCGTCACTGAGCGCGCCGCTTATATCGGACGTATCCGCAACCTGTCTCGTGCCGTCGCGCAAGCGTATTACGACTCGCGCGAGCAACTGGGGTTTCCCATGTTGAGCAGTGCCAGTGCAACCCCTCGCAGCACTGACAAAGGGGTGCAACCATGACGCAAACTAGCAAGCCCCTGTTGATCGAGCTCTTTACCGAAGAGCTTCCACCAAAAGCCTTGCCCAAACTGGGTCAGGCCTTTGCTCAGGGCATCCACGACGCGCTACACGCTCAAGGCCTGGTCGTGAGCAGCAGTACGACAACGTCATTCGCTTCACCGCGCCGCGTGGCGGTTCGCTTGTCACAGGTGCTGGCGCTCGCACCCGAGCAAAGTTTCGTTGAAAAGCTGATGCCAGTGAAAGTGGGGCTTGACGCTCAGGGCCTGGCAACGCCAGCTCTGCAAAAAAAATTGGCAGCCAAGGGTTGGGCAGACATGCCCATCAGCGCACTCGAGCGAGAATCAGATGGCAAACAAGAGTATCTGGTGGCGCGAGGTACTGCACCAGGTGCCGTCTTAACCGAGGTGCTACAAACTGCGATCGAAGCCTCGATCGCAGCCTTGCCGATACCGAAGGTCATGAAATATCAATTGGCCGATGGCGTCACCTCGGTAAAGTTCGTACGCCCCGCACACGCCTTGATCGCGCTGTTTGACACGCAGGTCATCCCAGCGACCGTGCTTGGCTTGCAAGCTGGGCGCCTCACCTTCGGTCATCGCTTTTTACATCCTGCAGCGATCAGCATCGACAGCGCTGACAGCTACGAGCAACAGCTTGCACAAACTGGTCAGGTGATTGCATCATTCACAGAGCGCCGCACGAAAATCGCGGCGTTGCTCGCAACCGAAGCACAAAAGCTGAACGCGACACTTGGGCAAGACCCCGCGGTGCAGGCTCTACTTGATGAAGTGACTGCCTTAGTTGAGGCTCCAGTCGTCTATGTCGGTGCCTTTGAAGAGCGTTTTTTGCAAGTGCCGCAAGAATGTCTGATTTTGACCATGCGTCTCAATCAAAAGTACTTTCCATTATTCAATCCAACGTCGGGCGTGCTCACCAATCAATTTCTGATTGTCAGCAATATGCCCACAGACAACCCTGTGGCGATCATTCAAGGCAACGAACGGGTGGTGCGCCCGCGTTTGGCAGATGCGCAATTCTTTTTCGATACCGACCGCAAAACGCCTCTATATCAGCGGGTGCCGCAGCTTGCTTCGATTGTGTATCACAACAAGCTCGGTACGCAGTTGCAGCGCGTGGCACGCGTACAAACGATCGCAGCGTGGTTAGCCAACGCCTTACAGGCAGACAGCGCGCTCGCCGTGCGTGCGGCGATGCTTGCCAAGGCCGATCTCAACACCAATATGGTTGGCGAGTTTCCTGAACTGCAAGGCATCATGGGCTCGTATTACGCCCGCGCCGATCACGAGCCCGAACAAGTGATACAAGCGCTTGTCGAACAATACAAAATTCGCCTTGAACAGCCCGTGACCGCTGCAAATATGACCGCTGCAATTCTGTTTATGGCAGAGCGCGCTGAAACACTCGTCGGCATCTGGGGGATCGGCTTAGCCCCGACAGGTGAGCGCGATCCTTTTGGCCTCCGCCGCGCTGCCTTAGGTCTGATTAGTGCGTTTGAGCAACTGACTGCGGGTGGTTTTTTACCGATCCAGCAAAACGGGCCCTTAACGCTCGAGGGTCTGCTACAAGCTGCCGCAGACACCTTTGAACCCTCAGCGCTCGCCCAGACAACAGTGGCAGATGTCCAAGCCTTCATCATTGAGCGACTGCGCAATCAGTTAATCACGCAGCTTGATCGCAACGCCGTCGAGGCCGTGCTGGCGATCGCGCCGCCTCTGCATCAAATACTGGCACGTGTGCAAGCTGCCGCCACGTTTGCGCAAGGTCCAGACGCCGCAAGTTTGGCTGCCGCAAATAAGCGTATCGGTAATCTACTGAAAAAATCTGAAACGGGTCTTCAGCCTCTGAATCAGGCACTGCTCACTGAACCCGCTGAGCAAGCACTGGCAAAAACAATTGCCCAGCTGCAGCCGATTGCACAACAGCATCTCGATGCGGGCGACTACCAAGGAGCGATGGCGACACTCGCGCAGGCACGCGCGCCGGTTGATGCGTTTTTTAACGACATCATGGTCATGGCTGATGATCTTGCCGTGCGCAACAACCGGCTAGCGCTACTGGCTCAGCTTCACGGCTTGATGAATCAAGTGGCCGACATTTCAAGGCTGGCCGCATGAAGCTGATTATTCTGGATCGCGACGGTGTGATCAATCAAGATAGCCCCGACTACATCAAGCATCCAGATGAATGGATTGCGTTACCGGGCAGCCTGCAGGCCATTGCACGACTGCATCAAGCTGGCTACACCATCGCAGTCGCCTCAAACCAATCGGGTTTGGCACGCGGTTTGTTCGACATCACAGCACTTAATGCCATTCATCAGAAGCTGCGCAAAGAGTTGGGGCAACTGGCTGGTGCGATTGATGCTTTTTTTGTGTGCCCTCACGGCCCTGATGAACAGTGCGTGTGCCGCAAGCCTTTACCGGGGCTCTTTGAAGATATTGCGAAGCGCTACGATACTGAGCTTGTGGGCGTACCGGCGGTAGGCGACTCGCTACGCGATCTTCAAGCGAGCGCGACCGTAGGCTGTACCCCGTGGCTAGTGCAAACAGGCAATGGTGCTAAGACACTCAGGCAAGGCAATCTTCCCGAAGGCACACGGCACGCCAGTGATTTGGCCCATGCCGTCGACCAAATTCTGACTCAGGCGGCCTGAGACTATGCTGATCCTGCGTGCCACACTTTACGCATTATTTTTGCTAGTGACCGTGATCCCCTATGCATTCGCCTGTTTACTCTGGTCTCCCCTGCCCTTGCACTGGCGCTACAAATTAACGATGGGTTGGCCGCAACTTGCAGCGTGGGGGGCTAAAGTGATTTGCGGTATCCACTGGCAAGTGCAGGGCACTGAAAACCTTCCTGACGGTCCTGCGATCGTCCTGTCAAAGCATCAGTCTGCCTGGGAGACGCTCTTTTTGCCCTCTCACCTACCTCGGCAAATCTGCTTTGTTTACAAACGAGAATTACACCGCGTGCCATTTTTCGGTTGGGGGATCGCCCTGTTAGGGATGATTCCGATCGATCGCTCCAAGGGTCGTGACGCCTTCGAACAGGTCGTCAAAATTGGACAACAGCGCTTAGACGAGGGTCGCTGGCCACTTTTGTTTCCAGAGGGTACGCGCATAGCACCCGGCAAAATGGGGCGCTTCAAAATGGGCGGGGCCTTACTGGCCACGCGCACCGGTGCTCCTGTCATTCCGATTGCTCACAATGCAGGCGAACTCTGGCCACGCAATGCCTTTATTAAGAAACCTGGGCTGGTCACCGTCTCAATTGGCCCAGCCATCCCCTCGGTTGGTCTGACTCCCGAAGAGTTAAACGCAAAAGTGTTTGCCTGGATCGAAGCAGAAATGCATCGTCTCAACCCAGAGAGTTATCCCAAACCATGAGTCAACTCGAGCTGTTGCTTTCAGACACAAGCACGCCGACACCGGGCTGGCTGGTTGCGCCTGAAACCATTCCGCTCGGCGGTAAATGGCGAGTGGTGCGACATGGGGATCAAGCGGTTGGCTTCGTGCTGATTCGCTCGCGACGCCGCAGTATCGGCTTTGCCATCATTGAAGAAGGACTACGCATCACAGCCCCGAACTGGGTCACCTTAGGTCAGATTGACGAGGCCGTTGTTGAAAAAATGCCTTGGATTTTGTCCAAGCTACAAGACTGGCAGGCGCGCAAAGCTCAGCTCGCGATGGCGAATACGCGTTGGAAATCTGGCGGACAGCTGCCCTATATGGGGTGTCAAATCACCTTGCAGATTGGGGTGCCCGGCCCTCATGTTCCGCACGGCCGAGCACATTTCGAGGGTAATCACGATGCACCTGAGGCTGGTCAAACGCTATGGCTGCCGCTGCCGAACGACGCCGATACGCATCGAATGCGCGAGATGACTCAAGCCTGGCTGCAAAGTCGGGCCGCGGCATGGTTCGATCAGCGGATTCGCTATTTTTTAGAAAAAACCGGGCTCAGCATTCGACGCTGGCGCTTATCCTCAGCGGCAACCCGTTGGGGGTCGTGCACAAGCGACGGCAATATCATGTTGAATTGGCGTTTGATTCATTTCTCGCCGATGGTGATTGACTATGTGATTGCGCATGAACTTGCGCATTTGCGCGAAATGAACCACAGCCAGGATTTTTGGACAGAAGTTCAACAGCTGTATCCCGATTACCATACTGCCAAACAAATGCTGCAAAGACATACGCCGGAAGGCGTGCCAGAGATTTAAACTTAAATTTGCACGTGTATCTGGACTTGCAGCTAGAGCTGGATTTAGAGTTTGACACTTTGACTCTTAGACTCTTTGATTTTTGATTTTTGATTTTTGATTTTTC
>Ga0222712_10000292_pt1 | contig 69903 bp, 120 predicted proteins | sample C33_657DmetaG_FD_165043 | JGI IMG/M metagenome (GOLD analysis project Ga0222712, IMG submission 165043) | Estuarine water microbial communities from San Francisco Bay, California, United States - C33_657D | ecosystem: Environmental > Aquatic > Marine > Unclassified | place: USA: California... | reverse complement strand
AATAACAAATCATCTACAGCACCTGTATCGAAGTAGCTTTTAAACTCTTCTTTCACAGTCGCATAGACAGGCTCAGGGGAGATGAAGTTATACTTGTAGTAATATGACATTTATTTTATTTTTTCCATTCACGATAAATATGTTGATATTGATCGTTGGTTTTTAGGTAGTGAGATAACAACCGAGAGGTTGTACGAGAAGGTTTAAAGTACCAGAGTTTCATATTCTTGAATCTAGCTGATTCTCTAAACCACATCCATCCAAAGAAATATCCTTCAGTATGGTAATTAAAGTTGTAGATTATTTTACCCTTCTCTTTAGATCTTTTCCAATCAACTGGTAAGTTAACATATTCCTTACCATCGATCAGTTTCATCTTCTTCCTCTTCTTCTTATTGATTGAGAAGTCACCAAATCCAAAAGGAAGTTTGGCTTTCTCTCCAGTTTCTAGAATATAGTTCTTGAAGCTCTCATTATACAAATAGATGATGTTTCTCCATTGGTCAAATGAGATTTTTACGGAAGGGTTCTTTTTACAGAAATTATTGTAGTTTTCTTTACTGGAGCTTCTCCAATCAACTTTTGTTCGCATTAGTTTGCATTGGTTGTGTTTGGTGCTTGACCATCCACCCCATCTGATGTTTGATCTGTCTTCAATCTGAAGTAGGTTGATAACAGCTTTTGAGATGTCAGTTCTAGCACTTGCTTTTCTAAATAACCAGGGCAGCCATATTCTTTATCTAGAGGATTTTTACAATAGTCTTCTAGATTAATATTATCACTGCAGCAACACTCAGCAAACATGATCTCATTAGGAACATCTTCTTCAAAGAAAGCAGAAATTCTAACAGCTTGTAATAAAGGATTATTTACATATAAATATCCTCCATTAGCAATCCAGTAGTACTGCTCATTCTTGATGATTGGAAGTTTTAAGAGATTTAAATATCTATTGATAGTAGTCTCTTTCAACTTTTTGCCTTGCCCACTCATAGCGTTTATTGAATAAACACCTTGAATGAGGTATTGATAATTACCCTCACATATACGAGGAAGTTTATACTTTGTTCTAGCAACAGTACAAGGATCCACATAATCACAACATTCAGAAATAGGAACTTCTACCAATTCCAAACAAGGAATGGTAGTAAACAAAGTATCAGTAGCCCAAAGCTTTCTGAGATTTGTCTCACGTTTTACTAATAAAAGTGTGTTGTTCTTAATCTCAGATGCAACCACTCTATCAGTGATTAAGTTATCTGTTGATAACAATTTGTGCATTGCACGCACATCTGAAACTAATTTCCTTAAAGTTGCCATTATAAATACTGTTTGAATATATTTGTCATTCCTTCAGCTTGATCGATTAAGAATGCTGTCACTTCTGCTTTAGACATTGTGTGACCATTCTTATCATCCCAAAGGCTCTTAGCATTTGAGAAAGCTGGAATTTGGTAAAATTTAATACCGTTAAAATCATGACTCACTTCATGGTGCTTATCTCCTGTGAATATATAGAAGTTATGGTGGAATGACCATTGATCTCTATATTCTATTGGGAATAGTCCTGCAAGTTTAGCTGGCTTAATCGCATCCCCATGATTGAACATTAATGCTGAATTGCCATAACTTACATACTTTCTGTATTTAGGAGAGCTGTCAATTGTAAGTCTGTCTGTATTTCTAAAATACGTTTGTAACCAGTTAACCATATGCCATCCTACAAACTCATCATGATTACCAGCTACATACACCACATTAACATGTTTAGCGTATTGTAATAACATTGTAATCATTAATACCTCATGGTCACATATATACTCAAATGAAGTTTGATATGTATGTGTATTCTGTTGAGGGGTTCCTTTTGTAGTTGCATTGGTGTATTCACTATTAAACTCATCTGAGCCAATAATGTATGTAATTTCTTCTAGGTTGTTTGAAAGTTGAGCTTGTGCAGCTATCACTTCCACCTTATACATAATCTTAGCCAGTCTATCTAGTACATTGTTATTACCATCTACATCCCATTTGTTCAAATGAGAGTCTTGTTTGTTGATAACTAACATACCGTTTGGTCTCTCTGGGTCAAACTTAGGACTCATAACCTCCTGACTAACAGGCTGATATGAAGCTAAAAAGTCCACAAAGCTATCTTGAAACACTTGCTCTGTAGACTTCTTTGCTAGCCAGGCTTTAACCTGCCAATGGGGATTTCCACCATTCCCCCAGAAGTTCTGTACATATTTAGTTATTTCCCACTTATCTGTGTCTATGTGACACTTCTCAATAAGTTCATCTAAGCTCTTAACCTCTTCGCTAAAATTAGCTACTACCTCACCAACACCCTTACTGATGTCCTCTGTAAACTTAACTATTACATTCTCTAGCTCAGCAATGTAATTTCCAACCTCAGCATCTTCCTCACTCTTCTCTTGATTTCTTAATTCTTTTAATAACTCATCCACCTCAAACTCTGTAATTCCAAGCTTATCAGCATAGAATTGTTTACTCTTTTTCCAATGTAGAATCTCTTCTAGCTGTTGTAGCAATGACTGGTTTTCAGACATATATGGTTTAATTTAGTTAAAATTAGTGTAAAGGTACGAACTAATTTTGACATTTACAAAATTTAATTAACCAATTTAATTATATAGATTAATCAATTTGATTAGAGTTTAAACAAAAACCCCCAGCCTAGAAAGGCCAGGGGACACCTTGTAAAACCAACAAAACAAGGTTTTTGATATTTTATATTAAGGACACGCTGTTGTAGCAACAATAAATCCACCGTTATCTACTTGGTAGCTATCTGCACCAGCACCTTGAGAGTACCATTGGTTACCTCCCACTACAGGAGTTACACCACACTCACCAGCTACCCAAAGTCTTGTAGGAGCTAAAATGTTGTCCACATCAAACAGTGTTAAGCTTCCTAAATGGTCACATGCATTAGCATTTGCAGGATATAGATATATCTGTAAACATGGAGCAGCTGTGGTTGTAGTTGTGGTGGTAGTACTAGATGTACTAGTTGTTGTAGTGGTAGTACATGGCACTATAGATATATCTGTATAGTTTGTACAGGTTCCTGTAGACATAACACGAACGGTTGTTGTACCGTTTGGAACTAATACAGATGTGTATCCAGCCAGTAGGCTAGATCTTGATACACCTGTCTCAAATGGTGTAGAATAAGAATCTACATTTGAATATAGACTAAATGGTCCTGTTGAAGAACCTGCTGTTGTTAATGTAATTAATACTGTCATATTATGGTTTATTAAGGAATTGTTGTAGTTGTTGTAGTTGTTGTAGGACAAGGTGTGTAACTTTGAATAACGTTACCACTCATAACACATAGATTGTATTCACCATTAAAGTATAACCTAATATAAGTACCAAAGAAACTTTGATTATATGGAAACGTTAGTCCTGAATCTGTATATAATGGTGCTGAAGGTAAACCAATATTTCCATCATAAAACACTAATACACCACCTCCAATACCTTGACATGGAAGTAATTCATTAGTTGAAGAAAGACCTTGTTGTGAGGCAACACTTGCTGTGGTTGTAGTTGTAGTAGTTGATGTAGAACTAGATGTTGTTGTACTAGTTGTTGGTGTTACTGTAGTAGTTGTTGTAGTAGTAGGTATATTAATACACTGGTTTACCAATGTACAAAATGCTACAGCTATCGTTGGATCATTTACAACAGCTGCAATAAATGCTTCAGCTATTTCTGAAGCACTTAATTTATTGTCTAGCTTTTGTAATACAACGTTTAAATTATCTTTTGTGTTAACCCCTGAATTAGGAAGGTTTGGTCCATCATATTGACTGTATGATGTAGGGATAGGATAGCTATCAATAACCCAACCATTATCACATTGTTGAGGGATATAAGCATTTACCGTATTCTCAAAGCAAGGGGTACCAGGTACGCAAGCCATTATAATTTAATTTAATCTATGAAGGAATGTACATGATGTAGTAGCACGCACGTACAGGTTGGATGTTAGCATGACCTAATCCACCACCTGTATTACCTACAGTTACATTTATACCTGTACTAGCACTTGTTGTGTATTCAGGTGCAGTGAGTGCTGGGTCACTATTTGTTAATTGTGTAGCCACACATTGTGTTCCACCAGAGTCATCTGTAGTTCTGTTACCTCTAAAAATAGAGCTACCAGGAGCATGCACGTGACCAGGGTCAGTAACTGTAACAGGATGTGAGTGTGCAGGAATTTGTGTACTGTTTAATATTACACTGTTAGCACCACCACCATCTCCAAGAGCATAGTTAGGGTTACCAGCATAAATAGGATTAACAGCAGCATCTAAAGCTCCACCACCTACACCAACAATAGCACCTACAGGAACACGTCCTCTTTTATCAGGAGTTCCATTTAAGCCATTACATAGGTAGATTTTGTCAAACCCATCAGCAGCAATACCTGCTCCAGTGATATCAAAGTATCCTAATGGACCATAGTATTCTACAGCTGTATAAGGAACCATCTTTGTATAGTTCTGTGTAGGAGCAAGACTATCTAAATAAGCTTGAATTAAAGTGTTTAAGTCAGAAAGCTTTACATAGTTAGTATCTAAATCAAGAGCTAATGCAGCTAGGTCTACACCTAGGTCACAAAGCTTTGTAATAACAGCCTGAACAACAGCATGAGTATCAGAAGATGACGTTACACCTGTAAGGCAGTCTACATCATAGTTTGCATTCAATACAGCAATGTCAGCTTCTACAGCATCAACTTGTACCTGTAAATCACAAGCAGCTTTTACTAAAGCTGTAAATAAATCTAAAGCAGAAGGATCTCCACATTCTGGAAAACAAGGAGGAAGATATTGTGTAACTAGTTCACAATAATCATCCAAACCTATAGTGATAGAGATTCCTGTTCCATCTAGGAAACTAACCACTTTATTAATAAGAGATTGTTCCACAACAAGAAGATTATCACCAGATTCTATTTCTAAAGAAGGAACAGATTCTCCTGTGTATCTAACACATTTATCAGAAACAATCTCTACACAACCGTTATAACAATTTGTACAAGACATTTTATAAATTATTTATGAATTAAAAGTTTTACTTTACTCGCTATCATCTTTACAGTAAAGTGACTACAATACTCAGGATTACAATATTTGTAAGTTAATATCCTTTTATAATTTAGTAAGTCACCAATTACAACTCCTGGCACAGGATAGTTTAAAGAGAATACGATATTATTATATTGATTATTTGCCAAGCTTGTCAACTTGCAATCAATATCAGCTAAGAGTGCAGGGATAGTTGCACAATCAACACAGTTTGTAAGCCTTGGTGATAACATTTTTTATTCTTTGAGTTGCTTGCTTCAGCTTGTTGTTACAGGCTGAACATAAGCCATTAATTAATTGACAACCGCAACCTACCTTTAGACCGCAGTTTCTACAGTTTGCCATATTAGTGGAAATTGATTATGTAGTTATTCCCTGAACAACCACAATTGGTTTTAATAAAATTATTAAGCATTTTATCTGCTTGTATATACAACTTATTAGAAGTGTCTACAGCACAGTTATTAGCTGCAGCAATAGAACCTTGAATCATGTAATATATACTATTTAAGTCAACCTTAGCTTGTGTCTTGATAGCAAGATCACATTCCATCATATCAAGCTTCATGAAAGCATTGTCAAATTTCTCTTGTAATTGTTCAACACGAATGATGGTTTTAGTAACATAGTTCAGATATGCAGGAGCAACAGAATATGTTAATGTATAGATTCCATCAGGTAGAGGAATCAAAGGAGCTCCTACAACACTAAGTCCTAATGAGGCTGAATTAAATATATTAAAATCATTAACACTGAATGGCAAAGATACAGGTGCAAATCCAGGCATTGTTATCTCAATAGTTGGAGAGTTTACAACAGGAGGATCTGTATCATAAGTTGATGCATCAGCCACCCCTAAGGTTAATGTATTATAAGTTGGTATTACCAGTATATCTAAGGTCATGTCATTAAAATAAATATGCCAGAGGATTTGAGAAATATCCTCTCACCCTCTGGCATAGGTTATATGATTCTACTTGTATTCTATTAAGGAATCAAAGTAGTTGTTGTTGAAGTACTAGGCCAAACAGTAGTTGTAGTAGAAGTAGTACTTGTGATAGGACCGCTATCATCAGTAACAGGACCTAAACCAGCAACTAAGATTGCCTCGATTGCAGCAGTTGCACCACTAGGGATAGCAAGAATAACAGTACTATCTTCGATGATGTAATCACCCCACTTGTAAGCAGACTTGTCATACTCATTAAACTTAATGTAATAAGTGTCATAAGTAGTACCATCAGTTACCCAAGACTCAAAGTTCTCGTTGTAACCAACCATTCTGTACAAATGCTTAAGGTAACCAGCTTGGTAGCTATAGAAGTTTTTCTCTAATTGCTTGATCTCATCTGAAGTACCAGATACATAAGAAGCACGTTGAGTAACTACAGCCTCAGCAACGATGTTACAGTTGTCAGCAACAATGAAGTCAGCAGTTGTAGCTGGTCCACTGTATACGAAAGTACGGAAGTACATACGATCGTATTCCCAAGGGAATGCAGCAACATCACAAGGTTGACCATACTGAGTTAAAGGTTTACCACTGATAACTAATTTAGCATTAGCATCGTTACCAACTCTTTGGAATTGATAGAATGTGTTAAAGCTAATGTTGTCAGGGTTGTTACCTGGAGCAGCTTGTTCAAACTTTAAGATAGCTTGATCAATGAAAGCAGGAACATCAACATCTGCACAAGGATCGCCACCACACTCTAAACAAGGAGCAACAACTGTAATAGAACGGGTGAAACCGTTGAAATACAATGTGTCAATGTAAGAAGAATGAGCACGTAATGTGAATGTTACAACATCACCAGCTTTAACGTTGAAGTTACCAACTTCAGTTACTTGGTTAGCAGCAACTGGGTTACCAACCACTTTATACCACTCACTAACTTGGCTAGAAGCAATCTTATCAGAACGCTTAGAACCTTGTAAATAAGTGTTAACTCTACCTTGAGCTAAATAGAAATACGGTTTAGCAGCAATGTTACCTGCAGTAGCTACAGTGTAATCGCTTCTAAAAATACCAAACTGACCTGCGGTCAAGTTTTGCGTAGAACCAGAGCTAGGTAGAGTGTTTCCTACTGGAACTACGAAGAGGGTAGTTAATGAAAAATCAGCCATTTTATTTTATTTAAATTGTGAAAATAACTATTCGTTTGTCTGAATTCTAAACTGAGCACTTTGAACTGCAGATTGATTCTCTGTATACATTGCTAGGTTTTGAACTGTTAAGTCTAACAATTCATCTTCCAGGTATGTTTCTAGTTCACAGTTTTGATCGTAAGAGTCCTGTCCATCTAACATAACATATCCAGTTTTATTAATATACACTGGGTATCTCATGTACGATACATATATTTTCTTAGGTGTGAATGTACCGTCAGTAAATATAGAAATCTCATCAGAAGTTAGTAGGTTGAACGTTTCTTGATATTCAAACGATGGTTTGTAATGGGTATTGTTTAAGCAGAATTGCAAATCGCTATGCTTAGCCAAGTCTCTATTAATCCATATTTGTCTATCCTTACACAAACCCTTATCTGCAAGTACATAACTATCTATATAGAACATGTACTTTGGAGTGAGTTGATTTAGTCCAGCCGACCATTGATTTAATTCAGCATTCTTGATTGTTAAATCAAGAGGTTGTTTATTGTAATCTACAACCAGATTTTGTAGGTCTTCATAACGCTTCTTAAAAGCATCAAGACCTAAACCAGAAACTGTGTTTTGACCGTCAACCTTCTGTTTAATCAACTTGATCTGAGCCTCATTCAAGGCTAAAATCTTATCTTCCAATTGGATTTGTTGATGCTCGTTAGTCGATAGTTTATTTAGTTTCTGGTCAATTTTATATAATAAACTATCTACGGGTATCATACAGAAGCTATTTTCTTAGTTTTTAATTTTCCTTCCAAGGTTAATAATTCGTCTTGGTTATCTTCATCAGCAAGGAATTTAACTAAATCATCTTCATCCTTAGCAATCTCAAATTCACCTTCGTACACTTTACCATTAGGTTTTAAACGATATACTGAGTGAGCAATAGCTTGCTTAACCAAGTCTTTAATATGGAGTAAGTTTTCCTTCATATCTGCAAATCTGGTGAACACCTCTACAGGGTTTAAACCAGCATGTTTGCCATTCTTGAATTCTGTTTGTTTTAATAGGTTATCTACCTGATTGTATACAGATTCTTCTTTAGTGTCTTCTGTAACAGGTAATCCTAACAATCTTGCTACTTTGCGTTTCTTCTCAGGACTCATTGCATCAAACTTGACAATAGCCTTGTTGATCAATTGTTTCTTCTTGAATATCACTGCATTTTCAATTTCATCATCAGCAACGTAAAATTGTGTGTCTGCAGGAACTTCACCACGCTCCCAAGCCTGATAGCTAGAGGCAATTGTTGGATGAACTCTTAACCAAGCAAATGCTAACTCCTGAAAAGGATTAGTAAAGTCAAAGTAGTTATCACCATCCATTAACTTAACTGCTTGTACATGTAATGTATCATCTGTAGATGTAGACAATCCATAGTTCCAGAAACTAGAACGAGGACTTAAATCAACATCACCTAAAGCAGTTTCAAGCTTCTTTTTAAGTGCTGTAACTCTTTCAACTTCCATTTCTCTTTCAAGACTATCACCCATCCTACGGATGTATGAAGCATTTGGATCTAATCCAGTTCTGTACTGACCATCAAGTTCCTTGTAAGGATACTTAAATACACCTGTTCCAGGGATCCTGGTTAAACCTTTTTGTGCAAGACCACCTTGCATGGTTTGCAACTGAGAGTTGTTGTAATCTTTCTTAATAGTAGAGATTTTTCCTATCTTACCCATATGTAGTTGTTTTTTGTTTGGTTTATTTTTGCAGATGGGTTCTCAGCGAAGAGAGTGCCATACAGACATGTAATCTGTATCCATCCATCTGTGTGAGAAGACTCCCCCACGTGGAGTAGTGGGGGGGAATTCTTCTCGGTAGGTTATGCCTAATCGTTAGATTAGAATTGTGGTATTTCTTCGATTAATACTGTACGTGATAAATCTTCAATGAATACATCACAACGGTCTTTCATCCAAATCTCATAACCAGGGAATTTGTTCGCAGAACTCATACCTTGAGACTTAGCAAAACCTAAGTGGTGACGAGTTCCATCGATATAACCCCAAGTCATTGAAGGAGCACCCTTCATACGTACTTCACGGATGTTGTTTACCATTGAACCATCGCTCATTGGAGATACATCAAACACCATGAATACAGGAGTAGATTTTTTGTTCTGACCGAATTCTAAGTTAGTTTGAGGAAGGTCTAATTCTTTTAAGTGAATTAGTTCAACACGACCTGTTTCACGTGTAACCATTGCATCGAATGCAAAGTTGTAAGTGATGTGTTGACCTTCTCCTTGCATGTAGCGATTACCAGAATCAGCCATGAAAGTTAAACCAGAATTAAGTGCATCATTTTTAAGAGCTTGTTGGAACACATCGAAACCAGCTTCGTTAGTGTACATTTTAACTCTACGATCCTTAACATCAACACGACGATAGAATAAGTCACCAAACACTGAACGAATCAAGTTTGCAGTGAACTCACCACGGTTGTATTGTACTAAGTTACCGTTGTTACGCATTCTGTGGTATACACCAGCAGATGTACGCTTTAATTCTTGCTTAGAACCATTAGTCTTCACGGTACCAGGCTTAGCCCAGATCATACGCTTAACTTTTAATTCTAACATAGACTTACGCATCCAGAACTCAATAAATGGTTCCCATTTAACATCGTTACGAGTTAAAGGTAATTGGTTACGTCTTTGTGGAGCATATACTAAGATGTCAAGAGGCTTACCAGAAGCATCACGCATCATTTTGTCATCAGCCCACTCAGTGATTTTGTGCTCATAACCATATGCAGAACCTAAAGATTCAAACATAGTGATTTGCTCACCTAAACGAGGAAGACCTAATAAGTCTTGATCGAATTCACCGATAGCAGCATCAACTAATTCAAGTTCAATACCAGTCTGTAAGAAAGTAGAACTTACGTAATCTACTTGAGGGTTGTCAGTCACAAGAGTGAAGGTGTACAAAAAGCCCATATTCCAAGGAATAGGATCTTTGATCACGTAGAAACGAGGACCATACTGACGAGTACCTACAGAAACAATTGCATTCTTAGAGAACTCATTAGTGTCAATTACAAGAGAAAACTCTTGACCATCGATACCTGGCTTATCTAGAGCTAGAGTGCTATCAGGAATATCAATGATTTTAGGGAATTTGTAAGGAACTTGTACTTGCCACTTCCAAGCATCACTGTTGTTATCGATATAGTAAGGAGTGCTCTTGTTAATCATATCCAAGAAATCGTTACTGTAAAGAGAACTCTGAGTGTACAAACTGATAATCTTCTTATCATAATCTGCTGGCTCAGTCGAGTGAAAACTCTCCAAGTGGTTTGCATCTGTCAACTTACCTACTGCACGCTTGTCCATAGAAGCAACACGAGCATACGTAAAGCCAGTTAAACCTGGAATTGTTTGAATTGCCATTTTGTTATTTTTTTAATTAATGTTTATAAATTGTTTATTGAAACCATGAAGTTGTAGGCTTGGGCTTATTTCCTGTTTTTGTAGAACTTTTGCTAACTTGTCTAGCAACTTCACCAAACAATTCATTTGACTTCTTGGTGATACCAGTCTTTTGTATTGTAGATAGAGTAGGGTCCTTTTCTAAAATCTTTAATAAAAGTCCAATCTTAACCTTTGTTGCATGGTTTTCTGGACGCTTAAGTTCTAGAATAGTACGATCAAAATCTGTGAGAGTCTCACCAGATGCTGTCTTATACTTATCTACTAACAGGAAATCTTGTAGTTCACCAGCCAATTTAGGGTTCAGAGGAATACCGTCAAACTCTTTTGTTTTTAGTTTTTCTTGTAATACCGACTGAACGTTTTGATAGTATTGCTGTTTAACAGCAGCTTGCTGTTGTAATCTTCTTTCATTTTCTTGCTCCATTTGTTGGAGCTTTGCTGCTTCTTTCTTAACCAACACTTTGTGGTGTTTAGTAGCAACAGTTTCCAAATCACCGTAATTCTTAAGTCTTTCAACTTCTGTTGTAACATCCTCAGGATCAAATCCTTGATCAGAGAGTGCTTGTTTAATTACTGCAACTTGGTTAGATTCGTCTGCTAAGTCCATCTCAGCAAAACTCTTTATATTATTATAAGTACCGAAATACTCTTTTGGATCTACTCCTTTTACAAATATGGCATCAAATGCTTGTTGATAATCTTCTCCAAACTGACCAATGAAGTTGTTTACCACCTCAATAGCTCCTTTCTTCTTTTCAGCTTGGAAACGCTCAAGGAATTCCTCAGGAGTTGAGATATTAACTTCTTCATCATCTTCATCATTGGTGAATACACCAAGTTTGAAAAGATCTCTAGATAGAGATGTAAATGGACTAGATGGTTCATCACCTTCTGTTTCATTATCATCTTCTGTATCTGCAGGAGCTTTTGCTTTGGGAGTTGGAGCAGGAGAATCATCTTCATCATCATCCTCTTCATCATCTCCACCTAGTAAAAAGTCCTGTAAAGATTTTTTATTATCTTCTTTATTTTCCTCATCATTCTCTTCTGAAGCAGCAGCAGGAGCTGGTGTCTTCTTTGCAGGTTTAGGTGCAGGAGCAGGTTCATCTTTAATATCTTGGATATCATCAGGATTGGTAGTAGAAGTCTCAGGAGCAAATAAGTCACTTAAAAGCTCTTGGTTTCCCATGCCCATTTCCATAGTATCTTGAATACTAAAGTTTCCCATTGACGGGTTGTCTAGATTTTCAGCCATATGTAGTTTATTTTATTATTGGTTTTCAGATGTAAAAGTATATTATTATAAATTAATACCAAAGAGGTAGTGCACTATAAGGCCCATTATTCACGATAATATAGCATTAATGTAATTCACTCTAATCAAGATTGTTTGTAATTGTGTCATTTATTAATCTAAAGCTCTTGATTGGGGCTAGGTCAGTGAGCGTAACTTGTTGAATCTCAACACCCCATTTCCTAGCTTCAACCCTCACCTTCTTAGTTAATGTGTTATCAAGTTCTGCATCCGTACATTCTTCCAGGGACATAGACATGATTACGTTTTTTATGACACTTTGTGACATGTCAGCTATTGCATCTTGGGCATCAAATACTTCTAACAGGAATGTTTTTACATCTGATATCTTGTATTTGATTACCCCCTTGACAACAATATTCTGTCTATCACTGGTATACAAAGATTGTGCTGGAAGGCTCAATGTTGTAATAACGACATGTTGGTCAATCACCTCATCTACAAATGGTATCTTTGGGTGGAACCCAGGTTTCAACACCTTTTTAAATTTACCAAATCTTAGAAGTACAGCCTCCTCGTAATCCCTGATAATAATACCAGGGAGTACGTCTGAGCCAAATTGTAACACAACGTCAATCAGCCTATCTAACATAATTACTTAGTTTTCTTACTCGCTCTGTTCTTAGCATTCTCTTTAGCAATAGCTAAATCATTTGCTTGGTTCTCTCTAGCCACTTTTAGTTTTTCTCTTTCAACTTGTAGTTTCTGAGCAGCTAATGTATTCTTAGATTGAATATCATTCATCTTTGCTTCATAATCTTTAGTAGCTTTTGATTGCTCGAATGCTAACCTGCTGATTTCCAATACATCAGGAGTTCCAGATTCATCTACATCAGCCAATGAACCTGCTTTTGATTCAGCAGCAATAAGTGCAATCTCCTTCTTATTGATTCTATCAAGTTCAGCTTGGTAGTTATCATTAGCCAATTGTCTCTCTTGAGATGCTTGAGCCTGTTGGAGTTGAGCCATAGCTTGCTCTTGTTGTTGCTCTTGTTGTTGCTGTTGCATATCCAACTGTTGTTGTTGCATAGCATCTTGCTTATCTTTAAGACTCTTAAACACCTTTTTCATCTGACGTACAGAGTTGGTGCTGTAAAGTTCAATGATGTCATGTAATGAACCACCGTTTTGTATAACAGCTTGAGACAATCCACGTAATTCGTTAAACATTTTCTGATCTTCAGGACGATTGGTTAAGAACACCTTAAGATCACGGAATCTGAGATCAGATCCATTCACCTGTACGAAAGCAGATTCTCCATCAGATGTAATGTATGATAGGGTGGATTGTGGTTTGCTAGATTCTACATATAAAGCAGCATCAATGATAGCTTGGTACAATTGACCAAGAACATATTCATGAGCTACAAACAAAGGTTCTGTTTGAGAATAAGACTGAGTAAGAGCTGCGTTTGTACCTGTAGCACTTTCGCTAGCTGATACAGATCCAAGTCTTTGTTTAGACATACCTATCAGTTCCCAACACTCTTGCTTAAGTTGCATAGCTAGTGTATAACGAGATTGAATCTCCTGCGTACGTGTGAGGTCAATATCTCTAAACTGGTTAAAGCTAGACTGACCTTTTAAGTTCTCTGGAGAATCATCAATAAATACAACCCCTCTGTTACGAGCTTCTAGTTCCCATATATCTAAAGCATCTTGAGCATCACCATCTTTAGGAACAGGAATATGTCTGATGGATGTTAGATACACCTTACCAACTTCCTTCTCAAGAAGTGTGTAAAGCTGGTTCATACATACATTATATAACACTTGGAATGGTTTCATTAAGTCTACTAAGCTTTTAGCTTCTGTATTCTTAACCTCATGAACCAATCCAATAATAGGACAATAGGTTAATAATTTGTAAGGTTTGATGTGGTAGATGTCTGGACCAATTTTAATACCCTGATACCATTGGTTAATCCAACCCCATTCTAAAGAAACTTCTGTAGGGATTGTCTTACTCTTATAGTTTTCATCAACAAGCATAGATTGCTCATTACCCATCTCATCTAAGTAGATTAGTTTACCAATCTTCTTCTTAGAGATCCAATAGGCTCTAACAACAACATACTTATAACCAAATGAGCTTACATTAGATGTAAGACCTAAGAAGTCTTTAAGTCCATCATCATTCTCTTTCATCTCTGATTCAATGATCATTCTTGTTTGTAGAACAAGAGGATCGTATGTATCATATTGTACTGAATCAATACCAGGTGTTGCATCTGGATTACCAAGATTTGATTCACGTACGTTGATCAAACCATAGTCTTGTAAAGAACTACGTAAGTGGTCAATCTCTTCTTTAGTAATATCTGGAATAGCCTCAATAATTTCAGATAGTTCCATCACCTGTACAATACCAGCAGCATAAGCTCCTTGTGCTCTACCTGTAGGATCTGAAACATATTTTCTATCTGGAGTGGTTAAGAACCAAGTGTTCTTAGGGTTAGCCACCTCAATGTTAAATCCAAGCTTTGAGTTGTCCTCATATATATGGTAGAACTCTCTAGCTGAAATCAACATATCTCTGAAGGCATCTTCTGATTTCTCCTTAAGATTAAACTCTGCCTTCTGACAAGTAAGAATATGGTTAGCCCATTTCTCAGCAATAGATGTGTAGCTATCTAGCTCATCTTTCACCTGATCCATTGTCATTTGCTGAACTTCTTCTTCTTCTAACTCCTGTCCACTTAATTGAGCTTGATTTAAAATCTTTTGTTTAGCTTGATTGATAACGTATTCTTGTAGAATACCAGTTTTGAATTCTAGTTCTTCAGCTTGACTATCATCATCAAATGCCTTCACACGGAAAGCATCTGGTCTTTTAGAAATCTCACCAACTAACTCATTAAGAGGAGTGGTGATGATAGAATACATTTTTACATATGAAGGAAGATTTAAGTTAGCTTCTAATGTTTGTGTAAAGCTACTTACAACAGGCTCTTGATAGAAATCCTCCATACGCAAAATACCCTTAACAAGATCATAGTTCTTGACAAAGGTGTCTCTGTTCTTTACATACTCAGCGTATGATTTGTTGGCAAAATAGTCCATTGTGTTTTTAATCCAACTCTCATCTTGCTTCTCCTTCTCAGTCTTGAACTGATCAGGAAATATATTTAAATATGCATACCTAATTGTAGCATCTTTTGTATACCGTATAATTGCCATTATGTAAAAAGTTTACGTTTTCTTTTATTAAATATTCCTCTTGATGTAGAAAATAAAGGGTTCTTTGGTGATCCTGCATACATTGCTTTCACTCTATCATCAGAAGTTCCGCCAATCTTACCCATAATAGGGTCCATCTTAAGTGCTTGAGCGATAGCTAATTCTGCAGCAATGATACGGTCAAAGTTACCTGAGTCATTGTACTGAATAACTTCTTCAAGTAGTACAGGATCAAAGATCTTACTCACACCCAACACTTCTCTCACAGTCTCACCAGCTTCATTCGTCTCTTTATATATCGTTCCTTCCAAATACTTCTTTAAGCAGTTGTGAAGATAGTCAATTATCTTCTGACTTGAACGATGAATTCCATACTCACGTTTAACCGTTGTGTTTGGAACAATCTCCATAAGCCATTGAGGTTGCTTTTCTAAATAGTGAGCATCTCCTTTAGCTTTCATATATTCTATAAATGATATATCATCATTCTCACAAAGCGTTCTAGCATTGTAATACTTGATAAGAAGTCTAGCTTGTTCTTCCCAAGTTTCCTTCTTTTCAGGTCTTGCACAATACGAAGCTACGAACATATCTTGATATTTCTCACCTGTTAGGTCATGCATTCTTTTATAAATATACACAGATCCTAACGAACTTGAATATGCAGATTGTCCTTGTCTATATGGATCGACCCCAGCTACATATAATCCATAAGGAGGATTATCAATTGGGAATTCATATATAACAACAGGAGCATCTTTCTGATCACTATTCTTAAGAGGGAAGTTAGATATAGGGAGCTTATCTGTAAACTCGTGACTTATCTTTTCTCCATCATTGAATAATATAATAGGTGTACCTGTTCTTTCTTGTTGTAATAGCCTGCTCTTTTGTCTTTTAGCAGCCTCAATATCAAAGATGTTGGTGTCTTCATTGAGGAATATGTCATCCACTTCCTGTGGGTAGTACATCTTTTCTTTTAGATAGGCAACTCTATCACCAGCTTTCTTAAGTCTTTCTAAGTTTTGCACAGTGATTTGGTCAGCCTTCTCTTGGTCACTTACCAACATCTCAATCTTATGTAAATCAGATGTGTAAGGCTCACTTAAGAAAGCTCCAAGAGAGCTCTTCTCTTTGGCCTCCATTCTATACTTGTTAGATATAAAAAGTCCATGTATGCGAGTTGTGTCTTTCTCATTATTATATGTAAGGAAATTGAAGTTGTCTACATCGAACATTAAGCTCTTTGCATCCATAAACTTCTTCATATCACCACCTGTACCTGTAAGGATTGGAGAACAACCCCAACCAAATGGTGTAGTGAAACCTGGAATTGCAGCTTGCAATCCACGTAAGAAGTTTCCCTTACCTATCTCATCAATGATGAGCTTTCTAGGTTTTGTACCTGCGATAGCTTCCTCATTATTACCTTCATCAAGGTTACGAATTAAGATGGAAGAAAAGGGGATACGTTCTCCAGACTTGGTCTTGATACCAAGCGTAACTTGGTTTTTCCAGTTATCCTCAATTCTCTGCCATCTCCAATATTCTGGAATGAAGTTAAGCCCCTTATCAATCTTATCTGTGATAAGCTTAATATCTGGAGCGTTCAAACCAGCAATAATGTTTTGTGAGTTTTCATCAAATGTTGCACCCCATGCAATATAAGATGCCTCAATAACGGACTTAGCAAAACGTCTAATACCTAGAATGACTAAGCCTTTTCTTTCTTTCTGTGCTCTGTCAATTTCGTTTGTTACCAGCCACTCGTTATCACGTAATAAAGGATTAGCATATTTCTGTGCAATCCTTCCATACTCATCAATAATATCCACCTCTGTATGCCAGATGTTTAGGTGCCAATATAAAAAGGGGTTGATATATACACCCCCCATCATACAGCCATTTAAACATAGGTCTTTATGAAAATCATAAAACGGTTTATATTCCTCAGATGCTCTGTCTGGCAGACGCTTCTGATTGATAAACCAGTCTTTGTAATCTATACTCTGTATGTGTACACTACTCATTATCTTCTGTTCTTAAGGAACTCTTCTGCAGCACCAGATAATTCCCCTTTACCTCTCACTTCCACCTTAGCCTCTTCAACACTTCTTAGCTTGTCTACCACCTCAATAAGAGCTAGATAGTTCTTCATTGTCTCTTGTACAAACTTACCTTGTGCCTCAATGCTTGCAATTACCATTGGTAACATTCCACCCTTAGCTGTAGGCTTCCACTCAATCCTGTCTTTTAGTTCATGTAGTGGGTTTGCATCCACATAAGCTTTCCAAGACGTAAGTTGTGACTCAGCCCATTCAAGCTCTGTATTTATAAATGTAGTTTTCTTAATAGTTGTCGCCATAATCTTCGTCTTCTTCTTTTAAAATATTGTCCAGATCCATTCCTTCCTTGATAATCTTATCAATCTCAGATTCGTCTGTATGAGGGACATCCATTTCAAGCTTTGTTTTATACTTATCCATTACAAAAGCTAGCTCCTTATCTGTCATTCCCCATATATCTCCATATTCATCAAGAGCTGTAGCGATGTGTCTTCCCATGTTATACTCTGGGAATTCCTTATGTAGTTCTTGAAGCGTATGAATTATACTATTATAATAATTCTTCTTACTCACTGTATTTATAATAATTGGTTTAGGTCCTCATCGGACAATTTTATATTTATTTGTGATTCGTCTGGGTTTAAATTTGTGTCTTCCTCAGGAGACATGTATGATGAGTTGAATGCAATACCTATTTTATCCTGTTCTACACCATTAACACCAAGGATGTCAATGTAATCCACACCAGAATTGTATATTTCTGTCAGGTGGTCCAGTAAAACTGATAAAGGAATCTTTCTTAGTATGACATCATGGTTATTCTCCATCGATAGCTTGTTTTATTTCATCATATTCGTCATCTGTCATCATCTCTTTCCACTTACCAATAGGGCAAGCACATGACAGACATTTTGTTTTGGCTGATAGTGTACATCCACAATCTATACAAAATACATCTGGTCTAATAGACTTATGTTTTGTAGATATGTTCTCACAGTCATTACAGATGGCCATTCTTTCCTCACTAACCTTAGTGATTAGGGCCTTCATTTCAGCTGGAGGAAACAGCTTGTTTCTCCATCCTTCATAAACCTTGGATAAATCAATCATATCTGAGCTTTGGTTTTAGTTGATTGATTGCTATGTGTGTGTTGGCTAATGTCACTGTAGCAGCATTTCTTCTCTGCTCTGTAATTGTGTCATCAGCCAGTATTCTTTCCATTGCTATCACCTTAGCGTGTAGGGCTTCTAGCTTCTTAATGGCCTTTTTGTTGTTAAAGAGGAACTTACCAAACCCAGATATCTCTACACTGTGGTTGGTTTCAAGGGCCTCGTTAGCGGATTGGAACTGATGGTTGACAACAGCCTCAATTGTCTTCTCACTTGTGAGCATCTTAACAGCTAGTGTCCTAATTAAATAGTCCTTGACGGACATGCTTATTGGCTTATCCATGGCTAAGGGTTATTTGTAACACTATATCGTTCTCGAAGTTTAGGATGATGAGAGGGTTCACCTTCACCTTTGTCCCATCCTTCACAAACACACCTAGCTTCTTAAGCTTACTGATGATGTTATTTATTGTAGGAGCTGTACTGTCGTATTTCTCACAGAACTCTTGGCGAATGTTAGCATAACTAATGTTCCCCCTTATAGCTGTAAATGCCACGAGCTGTATCTCCCTCTGCGTAAGCTTCAACCCATTCAATGCTGACAATAGGGAATAGTATTTTTCAGCTGTAGAGAACTGATCCTCTACAGGCTTTCTAAGCTTTTGAACTATTGTCTTCTTGGTTGTTGGTTGTTCCATATTTAATTAGGGCAAAGGTAATTGATTTACAATCATCTACAAATAACTTAAATAGTTATTTATAACACCTAATGCTATATTATGCATCATTTCCTTGGTTATCTATCCAGAATAGAACACTAATGTTTACAAAAAAGAAACCTATACGTAATTCTCTCTCTACATTACCATCATCTAATGTGAATTCTGTATACGATAGGCCTATAAGGAAATAAGGACTTCTAAACAGGTTAATCTCTAATGCAAAATCTATTTCGTTATACCTGGAAAAACCATGTACTAAGGAAGTGACAATCAGTAGTGTTACTATTATATATATCATGTTATTAGTTTTTAACCCACCCTCCACCCCAAAGGTAAGACGTGTGGTTTCATATTAACAAATTTATTTTCAAATTGTGGATAACTTCTATGGCAGGATGTTATAATTCTGACACAGCACTATATTATAAAACATATAATCTGTTGGAAATATCCATCACTATATGCCATAACATATCATAATGTGTTATAAAAGCAACATTGTCAAGCTGAGCATGTCCCTTATAAGACACATTATGTAAAGCTATACCTTTACAAAACGTAAAATAAGTAAAGGGATAACTTGACTTTTGGCAGAACATAGACTTGTTATAAATTGCCAAATCAGGAAGTGAAACACAGCCAAACCCAGAAGTGTCTAGATGAATTCCACATCATCCCCCTTACCATTCATGGGATTGTCATACACCCTAATATCATCAGAGTAGAAATGTTTAACAACTCCTCCAGGTAGCCTAACTAACCAGACAGTGTTTACGTTTAGCCCATAGTCCATAACTATCAGAGCTTCCCCTTCTCCATGCCCCTTACACCAAACAGGAATAGTTGGATTGAGCTGTAACATCATGCCATACATATATTACAATTTTATTTAATACAAATATACGCTATTTACTTGAGACAAAAAAATTTTTCTAAACCTAGGGGTCTATTGTATGTAGGGGAGGGGAGGGTACTTCCAACAACAACCCCACGCATAAATTGCCAAGTTGGGGTAGCCCCCAATCAATTATTAACTAAAAAACAAAACAAAATGGCACTGAACTTCAAAACATGGACACCAACAGAATCAAACCTAACAGAACTTGGAACTGTTGCAGAACAAATTCCTAACGGAAAAATCAAATTTACGCCTGGCTCACTTGACAGGTATCGTGCTAATCAGATTAAGGCTATCAGCATGCTACTAACAAACAAGAATGGAGAAAGTGACACTGCACCTTTGAGCAAGAAGGTTAGTGCAACAATCTCTAATGCCTTGAAAAGTGGTGCATCAAAAGGTGACTGTCTTGCTGCAATCTTAAAGCTTGAAATGATTGAGACAGAAGACGGTGCTAACATCATTAGTGCTCCTCGTGGTGCAGGTGGTGAAGAAGAAGAAATGAAGGTTTCTTCTGCTACTAAAACCAAAGTGACTTACGATGATTTAGTAGTGTTTTAATTAAAGTGAGAGAGCCCTTCGGGGCTCTTTCCTTTATATATAGGGTGGGAAACGTGAATGTTTGGGTGGGATTTGTTTAAAGCACACGTGTAACTCATTGATTCTCAATATATTCTGTGTCAATGTGTTAGTTGCTGTGTGACCTCTCACGGATAAATACACCTTTTTTGATAACAGCTACATGTAAAACATAATACAATACATATAGCATTAACATACAATTATATGACAATAGGAACACAAGTTGTATTCTTAAATGATACAGACGAAAGATTTGGTACAATAGAGTATATTAATGGTAATAGAGTTCATATATGTGGACTTGATGGTTCATTGTATATTACTAATGTACAGTATATATTGTATCCATTATTTATTTAATGTACCATTTCAGCTTCCCAAGGGCTGACAGATGTAATAGGTGAAGCTAATAGATTGCAATCTATTCCTATAAAGGTGCTACATAATAGGTGTAGAGCTATTACATCTGAGTACAGAGGGATTTGTTGCACATGACACACAATAGAATATATATGCTGAGGCAACATTAGGCTATATATTCGCTTTTTACACACACATACACTAAAAAACAAACATATGTACTACATTATCAACAGAACAACCAACCAAACAACAACACATTTTGGAGATTGGCCTAATCTCAATGAACAATTAACCAATGGTGAAGACATCATTGTTGTTAGTCTTTATTCTAATACAATTAAAACTCCTTATATGGAGAATGATTGTTGGGAATGGAAAGACTATAATGCTTCATTCCTATTACAGCATGATGATGATCCAAAGGATATTGACTATCCTGATGATGAGGAATATGCTCATGGTGAGGATGAATGTTATGATTACGATGAACACACTAGTGTTATCACTGATGAACGTGATTATGAACAAGAACTTCATCCAGAGTATGTTGTTGCCTCTACAAATCTAATGATGCAAGAGACAATGGTATTTTGTGCTGATGCTTATGGACATATCACCAGTTATGGTGGTTTAAACTCTATTGCATTGAGACATGGTCAGGAGTATTGGGAAGATGCATTTGCTGCTGTTGTTCCATTAAACACTGATGAGCACAAATACGTATATGTAGGAACTCTTGAAAGTGATAAGAACATTCACAATCTATTCAGGAGAATTGATACATCAGATGCAGTTGTAATGTAAAACACACATATCCTTTTGGATTAGCCTTCTACGGACAAAAGGTAAAGGATATGTTTTTTCATTCACATATTAAATAACAATTATATGAGAGCATATTTAATTACAAACTACACCTCTATTGGAATAACAATGAATATTGGCATAGATAACACTGTTGATAAACATATGTATCCCAAGAGAGTTATTTATTTTACAATAGGTATATTATTCTGGACTTACATTATTAACATTCATATTAAACAAAATTAACATGAGAAAGATTATATTATTCCTTCTTATAGCCACTATTGTTGGTTGTAATAGCTCTTCTAATGGGGAATATCAGATGACAGTTGATGCTGATTCTATTTACATCTTTGATGGAGATAGATATGTTGGCTCATTAGCCTGTTCATCTGTTCCTGCATTAGATAGTCTTATTATAGAGGACAATAGATAACCATATCCACAACACACACATAAAACCAAGATTATGAACTTAATCAAACACATCGCTAATTTATTAGCTCTATGGACAATACCATATGTAATTGTCCTATTCTTTATGCTTGTTTCAGGCTTTGCATTTACTTATTATGGAGCTGTTACAAGCACACAATTCATTGTATTAGACTTCTTCTATTGTATTATTATGCTATGTACATATGCAGTGCATCATAGTGACAATGAAAGAGATAATACATTTAAACTATTTAAGACTAAATAACTGATTATCAACCATTTAAACACAATCAAATGAAATTTTTATTCGCATTAATCTGCATAACTACCTCAACATCAGGTAGTTATTTATTACTTACAGCACCATCAACATCACATGTAATGTTAGGTGTTATTTTCATCCTTTCAGCTATTGTATGTCTATTGTTTCTTATTATTAAGGACTATAGACAACAAATAGATTTTTGGAAAGACATGAAAGGCTTTATATTTGTATTAGTATTAGTATCATTCACCGCTTGCAGTGGTCCAAACAAGATAAAATGTCCTAGTGACACATCTTGGGAGACATCACGCAGAAATAACCTCAGATAACATATGAAAACCATCCAGTTAACACCAAGAGAATGGGATACATTCAAGAAGATTGCTACATTTGATTATGTAGTTGAGCTTATTAAGGGACAACAAGTCTTTATTAGAGCTGATATAAAACATTTAGAAAGTCTAGGCTATTAAACCTAGGCTTTCTTTCACATTAAACTATTATATTATGTTTATAGATTGCAAGCTCGTACTTAAATCATATGTACCTGAGAAATTAGAGAAGGGCATGTGGTTCGTAAGAGTTAAAACAGAAGTTATATACGGAGAGAAACAAGAATATCTCCATGTAAGCGAACTAGATATAGTTCCAAGGGATATAGATACATATCTCACATACAATGGCTATCCTGTTAAGCCATATCTTGTATATCCAATGATTAATCCTGATGATACAGAGGTGATTGCAGCCTATCCAGAGGAAATAGGTTGGTGGGATGAGGGAGATCATGTGGATGAATTAAGGGATATAACAGTGAAAGATATCAATAATATATTGGAATGGGACAATTCAATGGTGCAAATGGAGATATTAGATGATGAGGAGGATGAAGAAGATGGTACACCAATTCCATTATTATATGATAACAAGGTGACTCTCAGAGATGTACATACAATAGACAGTGATGAATGGATTGATGATGACGATGATTATATAGATGATGGAGATGATGATGTATGGGATGCTGAGGACCACAATACAGAATAATATTTATTAACCAACACACACGAACATGCAAGAATTACTAAACTTATTATCACAGGTGGTTACAAACCAAGAACAGCCACCTAAGATTGAAATCAAATTTAAAACAGTAGAACCAGACACCAGACCACAATTTGAGGAATGGTGCGAGGAATACAATGTTGGAATGCTTTGGGATCGTTCAACGGTCCATCTTGGTTAGTGTTATGTGGTGGATAAGAGAGCTCTCAATTAAGTTTGGGAGCTCTTTTTATTTATTGTCACTTATTTACTCATTATAAAAAACAAAAAAAGATGAAAAGACAAGTTAAATTTTGGACAACAGAAGAAATTGATGTAGCTAAGATAGCATTAGCTAAGTTTAAAAAGACAGATAGATCAGCTACCTGGTTATCTAGACAATTAGGAAGAACGAAGAACTGTTCTTATCAGAAGCTATTAGAAATTAAGAAAGGTATACAAAGAAGACCTTTAGAAAAGAATATTACAAAGACTGTTCAACAGCCTATTACAAAACCTGCACCGATTCATACAAGTAAGGCTATTAAGGAAGGATTTGTAATAAATTTCACACCAAAGAAAACAGAGGTGTTCCAAGATCACGTTAGACTTTATTTCTAGTCACCAAAAACCAATACATATGCCACAAGCAACATTAGTCTATTCATCTAGACTACATCCAAGAAATCACATTACAGTGTATTATGCCAATAGTACAAACTGGAATGCTACAAAGCTTATTGATGCTATTATAGCTGCATCAAAACAACGTAGAGTTGTTCCCAAGAATAATACATTTGTATTTATGGGTAAGGTTGTACGCAAAAAAAATGTTGGGCAGTAAGTAAAACAATGAGCCCTGTGTACTATCTTTGTACATGGGGCTTATTTTTAACATTAAATAAACTAATATGAGCGTAGAATGCGTATGTATCAATGATGGTGGTAGACCAAAAGAAATACCAGCAAACAAATGGGTTAAGAAGGGTAACACATACACAGTGATATTCACTGTTACAGTGCTACCACAGAAGGAATTAGGTGTACAGCTAGCTGAAATAGAGCTAACAGACAGAGAATTACCATATGAATACTTCTTAGCCAATAGATTTGCATTTACAGAGGAAGCATTAAAGAAACTAATTGAATTAATTAAAGACTGTTCTGATATAACATTCTCAATGGATGAGCTATTGAAACAAACAGAGCTTGTTGAAGCATAAATACAATATATGAAAGATAAGATACCATGGTGGAAACTGCTGATTGTATTCTTTTCTGCAATAGCATTAGAAGCCAACTCGATAGCAAGTTTTAGGTATTTAATAGACAAGCAATGGATAGGTATGGTAATGATGGTATTTGTCAATCCTTTCTTAACTCTACCTATGAACCATTTTACTATTGAGGTAAAAACATTTTCAGGAAGATTTAAGATAGCTCTTGCTTTTGCTCTTGGTTTTAGTGCAGGAGTTATACTTATTAGACCTTTATTTATTTAACTTTACAAACCCGAAACAATATAAAATTAGAAATATAATTCTAATTAGTTAAAAACAAGCTATTTAAAAACAATTACTCAATCAAATTAGAAATATAATTCCAAAACAAATAACCTATGAAAACAGCAATGCAAGAATTTATTGAGTATTTAGAAAAAGCTTATTATATTAACGAATTGACAAATTTTGATAAAGATAAAATTCAATTTCTTGAAAAAGAAAAAGAACAGATAGTAAAAGCTTTTGCAAGTGGTTGGAATTGGAATTCTGATCCAGAGAAATACTATCAAGAAACCTATGTTCAAGAGGAAGACAAGACTTTCAAACAAAAATCAAAGTGGACATCAGTAGATAACACAAAGCAACACATCATTGACATTATGAAAGCTGATGAAGATGATGGATTGTATAAAACGTTTGATACAGATCCTGATAAAAAGCATTAAACAAATAACCTATGGGAACAAGAGTGAGAGTCACTTATATAGCCATGGATGAGTATAAACCTATACTATCTGCTTCATCATTTGAAGAGCTCAGAGAAGGATTAGATGAGTATTATGGTGTAGATAAGGGACAAGCTCAATGTTTAGGGTTTGTTCCATTTATGACAAAATACCCTGATGATTACGAAGGACACTATTCTTATTCATATACAATGAAACGATATGATGAAGAAGTGACTAGTATAGATGTAGTTAAAGTGTATTGCGTTAACTATCACCCACACACAATTTATGAAGTTTAAAACCAATAATAATGGAAGGTAAAATACTAATACACGTTACAGACAGCAAGGTGACACTTGATGTTGAAGGAGAAAACACAGCATTAATAGCAGGCTTAGCTTCTGTATTACTATCTGAAGACAGCAGTGAATTTAGAGACCTACTTATATCAGCATTTGAATTAGCAGACAGTGAAGTTGAAAAGATAAAAAAACAATAGCCATGGATCCACTTTACGATTACTTATTCCATTTTAACCACTACCAGGGTTTATGGCATGCGATACCAAGATCAAAATATTTAGACTACTGGACTAATGATAACGTAGAAGGTGTACTAAAAGCAAAAGAGGTACATGTTCTAATTGATTTGATTAGCCGTGGTCAAGAGTTTATTGACACTATTAACTAATTTAGTTATGACAGTTATAGGTAAAATAATTAAGCAACGATCCATAATGAATCAAAATGATTTCGATACATGGATGCTAGAGAATTTAGACAATTTATTTGAAGAAGAGAAACAAATGTTAACAGATGCTATGATGTACGCTTTTGATGAAGATGGACACACAGGCACATGGAAACATGATGTAATTAATAAATATTATAATAAAATTAAATAAGATGCCTCCAAAAAAAGTTAAAGACAAAGAAAAAAAGTACATAGCGTTGTATGAGAATACAGACGTATGGATAATAGGTACAAAACAAGACATTATTGATGACTTTAATAAGGAACCTGATGCATATTTATCTGCTGATGGTATGCTTGAAATTTATGAATTAGGTGAACCTATAAAGTTTGGATTTGTTAAACCAGAAATATTATTTTAACATGACAGGAATAATAATAGTATGCCTTGTAGGCATAGTAGCAATTCTAGGTGTTATAGATGTATTAAGACAAACTAAAGACAAGTAACATGGAATCATTTTTAGTAGCTTCTATAGCATCTTTTGCATTTGCAACAATTATATCAATAATTTGGGTGCATTTGATTGATGAACAGAAGAAGTTTAACGAGCAACAAAAAGAGAATAATGAAGATACTCATCTATGACATAGAAACCATGCAAGAGCTGTTTCTAATAGGAGTTTACAATCCTGATACACAGCAGTGGTATGAATTCCAGGTAAGTAGAAACATTAACCAATTAGATGCATTCCAAAGGTTTACAGAGGAACATGCTGATTACTATTGGGTTGGATATAACAATCTACGCTTTGATAGTCAGGTGGTTGAGTGGGTGCTACGTAATCATGGTGATTGGTATGATCTAAGTGCATTAGAAGTGTGTGCTAAAATAGCACAGAAAGCTGCTGATGTGATACATGATGCTAACTATGATGTATTTCCTGAGTATAGAGAAGAATGGCTCACCCTCAAACAAATAGACCTATTCAGAGTGAATCACTATGATAATAAGAATCGTAGAGTTAGCTTGAAGAGGTTAGAGTTTGAGATGGATCTTCCAAACATTGAAGAGATGCCTATTCATCATACTAAAACTGATATGACTGATGAGGAGATACAGCTCACTATTGACTATTGTCGTAATGATATATATGCTACATATGAATTCTATTTGGTAACCACTGGTCAAACAAACCATCCTTTATACAAGGATAATAATCAAATAGAGCTCAGACAGAATATATACAACGAGTTTGGTATTCCTTGCTTAAACTATTCTGACAGTAAGATAGGTGATGAGATGATTAAGAAGTATTACTGTCAAGAGAAGGGTATGTCATATGGTGATTTACCAAAGAAAGGATATTTCAGAAAGCAAGTGAGAGCTAAAGATTGTATTGCTCATTATGTGGATTTCCAGACACCAGAGCTACAAGCATTCCTAAAGCATGTAAAGAAGCAGATATTCACACTCACTGATGATTTTAAAGAGTCATTGGTATTTATGGGTAACACTTATACATTTGCCAAGGGTGGTTTGCATACAGAGAATAAGCCCAAGATATTTGAGGCTGATGAAGATAACAGCATAGTTGACTGGGATGTTAGTTCATACTATCCAGCTATCATCATTAACAATGGTAAATATCCACAGCATTTGGGTAAAGAGTTTCTTAGAGGATACAAACAGATGTTTGAGAAGAGACTAGAACTTAAACCATTAGCTAAGAAGGATAAGAAGATAGCAGGTATTGTGGGTGCATTGAAGCTTGCAGTTAACTCTGTGTATGGCAAAAGCTCTGATATGCTATCTTGGCTCTATGATAGACAACTAACTATGTTTACCACTATTACAGGTGAGCTGAGCTTACTTATGCTTATTGAGGCATATGAATTAGCTGGCATACGTGTAATATCTGCTAATACAGACGGAGTGACAATACTTGTAAAAAATGCAAGTTTTGATACTATGACTGCTATTAATAAGTGGTGGATGGACATTACACAATATGAGCTAGAACGCACTGATTATCAAAGAATTATATTCTCAACAGTAAATGACTATTTAGCAATTAAAACCAATGGAGAAATTAAAAAGAAGGGTGACTTCCTCACTGATTTTGAGTTACACAAAAATAAGTCAGCTAGGATTGTACCTATTGCTCTCGAGCATTATTTTGTTAATGATGTCCCTGTGGCTGATACCATTCATAATCATACAAATATATATGACTTTTGTCTCAGACAAAAAGCAAGTAAAGACTTCCATTATGAAGGAATAAGAATAAATAACTTTTATTCAATATCAACCAAAGCAGACCTTATTGAACATGGTTGGGTAGAATATGGACCAGATATATGGATTAAAAAGGAGTGGATCAATAATAGAGAACCATATGAAAAAATGGCTACCTCTTTTGAAAATGCTATATCTTCTACCAACTCAGACATAAGAAATAAACAGTCAAATAAAACAGTGTACAATAAGCTAATCAGGTATTATGTGTCTAATAAGGGTGAGAAGCTGTTAAAGGTGAAAAACCCTGAATGTCAATCTAATGCTCCTGATGTAGCACAAGTGGAAGCGGGTGAATGGGTGATGCATGTATGTAATCATCTACCACCAGACCATCCTCTGGATAACATCAATTATGCTTATTACATAGAACGTGCTGAACGTATTATCAGCAAAATACAGTTAGAAGGTAAAAAGAGAAAGGTGACAATCAATCCTAATCAATTAAGTTTATTTTAATGGGAAAATCACAATTTAAAATTGCTGCAGACATAGTAGTAAACCATTGCATGGATAATGGATATACAGTTTGCACAGAATCAGATTACTATTGGGCTTATAGAGAATTCTTTGAGGCTCTTGATAGTAAATTTGATCCAGATAAGTTTGGTCAATACATAAATAAAAGAATATGATACAAGCACAATCATTAGAAGGCAGAAGATTTTATATTGATGCATGGGGAATGACTATGACCAGCAGAAGAGCATATGAACCAGAACTAAAACAAGTAGTAGAAGATAATGGTCCTACATGCATTATTGCTGAGGTTAAAGATGGTAAACCTATGGAACATTCTAAACAAGAATGGTCTAGGGAATCAATAGAGAACCAATTAAAGAGTTTTCCTGCATATAGACATGTTAACGGATATCAATTAACATTATAATGGCAAAGATTAACAGAGAAAACATAGCTGACCACTTAGTAGACTACCAGTTAGGAATGATTGGTAAGTCTACACAAGAGGCACATATGATAAAAGAATGGTACAATAAATGGACCATGACACAAGAGCAGCACGATCAGTTCAAAGCTTATGCATTACCACTAATCAAAAAAGTGTTTAAATGTAGAAAAGCAAGAGCTGAGGATACATTCAATTGGTTCGATTTACAATTTGGATTACGTATTAAAAATTAAAATTATGGGAGCAAGTTGGTTTCAACAAACAGGATATGGTGCATCATTAAGAGAAACATATAAGGGTCTTAAAGAAGAAGCACTAGTTGAGTATGGACATCAAGAAGGATATAATGGTACAATCAGTACAACTCATCATTGTGAAGACCTTACAGATCAATATAAGAGAAGTAAGAAAGACTTAAATGAGTATATCAAAATGCAAATGGATAAAATTGATAAGTGGCATTGTGCTGCTATCTGTATTCAGGAGCCTAAAGCTAATGGTAATAAGACTCAATCTAAAGTAGATCACATTGTTACACAAGGTACGAAGAAATGGGTGCTTAGATATGTAGTGTATAATCATGAAGATTATATGATTGCATCTTGTAACACTAAAGGTGAAGCTGTTAAAAAAGCTAGAGAATACACAGAAAAACGTCAAACTTTTACAAAAGTATGTATGGAAAAGACCCTTGAAAAAGGCAATAGTACAGTAGCTAAAATTACATACAAGAAGTCTAACACAGAAAGACCAGGTAGATGGGTATTCTTTGGTTGGGCTGCAGAATAAAACAATACATATGAAAAAATGTTACAGATGTAAGGAACTTAAGCCTATTGAAGAAATGTCTGCAACAAAAGGGTTTTGTAAGCCTTGTAAAAGAGAAAATTCAAGAGAATACAATTTAAAGAATAGAGAAAAGTTTCTTGAGACTGCGAGATTGTATAGAGAGAAAAATAAAGAGAAGATAAAAGCAAATAGAAAACAGGAACCTTTTGAAAAACGCAAGGCTTATAAAGAAGCAAATAAAGAATACATTGCTATCAAGAGAAAAGAATACAATTCTAGACCTGATATTATAGAAAAAAGAAGATCATACAGGTTAAAATATGTTGAAAAGCTTAAATTATCAAAACCATCAAAGGTTAAACATCCAGTAAGAACTTTAGAAGAAATAAAAGTTTGGAGAAGAGCTTATAAAAAACATAGAATGGCTACAGATGTTAATTTTAGAATAACAAAAAATCTTAGAGCTAGGCTTAATTATGCTCTTAATAGAATTCATATGAAATCTGCACCAACTTTTGAATTATTAGGATGTGATGTAAAGTTCTTAAAGTCGTATTTAGAAAATAAGTTTCTTCCAACAATGACCTGGGATAATTATGGTACAGTGTGGCATATAGATCATATAATGCCTTGTGCTAAGTTTAATCTAGCAGATCCTGAGGAACAGAGAATATGTTTTCATTATACTAACTTACAACCTTTATTTGCTGTTACAACCGTTATTGATGGTGTAACTTACATAGGTAACCTGAACAAGCAGGACAGGATTATTCAATTAGTTGCTTAACTACAATAAATTAAACATATGGAAAAAGAATTTCTACCGTATCAAGAAGCGTTAGACCTTAAAGAACTAGGCTTTAATGAGAAGTGTGCTGCACATTATTTAGATGTAGATGATTTAGAGTTAAAATGGCTCATATATAGAAATCTCTCTATTGATACTAATAAGTGTATACAAGCACCATTATACCAACAGGCATTTAGATTTTTCAGAGAGAAGTATGAACTAACTAGTTGGGTATATAATAGCGATAAAGATAATTATTTTTATAGTATATTGCAAAATGGTAGAATCATAAAAGCCCATAAAGATTTTATCACTTATGAAGAAGCAGAACTTGCTTGTCTTAAAAACCTAATTGAAATAGCTAAACAATTATAATATGTCAGATATATCAGCATGCAATGGTGGTAGTTGTCCATTAAGACTACACTGCCACAGATACACTTGCCCTAAAGAAGAATTAGGACAATCTTATTTTAAGGACCCTCCATATCAAGTGAGCATGATAACAAGTGAGCTATTTAACTCAGTTGGTGTTATGACATTCACATGCCCTTTCTTTTGGAACAATAAAGACTTTAAAGATGAGAGACCAAAGCTTGAAAATAATGGAGGATTGGGAGAGAGAATCTCTTAAAGATTTAGTATATTTGCAAGAGGAGAGCTATGAGCTTGATAAACAAATCCAGAAGGAGTTAAACAAGTTTAGAAAGCCTGCGGCTATATTTATTGTAGATACAGATAAAATCTTAGAGAGAGATGAAGTTAGACATAACGTACTTCCATTTTGAGGAACTACTCAAGAAAGGATACAGCCTAGATGTTGTATTCCTATTAAAGCTTATAGAGGAGAATTATGATGTTCGTGCGTTACGAACTGATAACATTAAGATAGAAGCTCTTTATCAGACGCTAGTTAGGAAAGGATTGATAACAGAAAAGGGACTAACGCTCACAGGTAAAGAGCTTCTAAAATTTATCAACATCAAAGAACCAACTGTCAGGATACAAAAGAAGGTGGACATCACATCAGAGTTTGAAGAGTGGTGGAAAGCTTTTCCAGGTACAGATAACTTTACACACAAAGGGAAGAAGTTCTCAGGTGATAGAACGTTAAGAAAGACCAAGGAAGACTGTCAGTTGAAATTTGATAAGATATTAGAGGAAGGAGAATATACAGCAAAAGACCTGATAGATTCATTGAATCTAGATGTGTTACAAAAGAAGGAGAATTCTGTAAAGACAGGGACTAATAAGCTAACATACATGCAGAATAGTCTCACTTATTTAAACCAGCGTTCTTTTGAACCCTTTATAGAGCTCTTAAAAGAGGGCTATACTGTGGAAGATAAAGCACCTACAAATGGAGGTACAGATATATGAAAAATGAAATTTTGGTATGTAAAGAATGTGGATCAGCAGATTCTATTCAGATAAGAGTTTGGCAGTATGTAAACAATAGTGAATACGCAGGGGAATGTAGTGACGATAGTGGAGATAGATGGTGTGAAGATTGCGAAGAGCACGTTGATTTCATAACGCAAGAAGAATATGAAAAAAAGTAATCTATGAGTTTCGAAGACTTAAAAAAACAGGTACAGGCAGGCTTAGAGGGTAGGAATGGTGGTATACCTATGGGTTTTGATAGACTTAATAGATATATTGGTATTAGAAAGTCCATATATACGCTTATAGGTGGTCTCACTGGTTCTGGTAAGACTAGCTTTATTGATGATGCATATGTGCTTAATCCATTTGATTGGTATATAAGCAAAGCAAATAAAACAAACATCAAGCTAAGGATTATATACAGATCCATGGAGAGAAGCAGAACTTATAAGATGGCTAAATGGGTAGGTAGAAGAATATTCATCGATCATGGTGTAACTATCACAGTTAACAAACTGTTGGGTTGGAATGATAGAATGACCAAGGATGAACATGATCTATTTCTAATGTATGAAGACTATATAGGAGAGATGAGCGAAGTGATTACAATCATTGATGGTCCAGAGAATGCTGTAGGTATTGCTAAAGAATTAAAGGCACATGCTTTACAGAATGGAACCATTGAGCAGGTGGATGAATACAATAAGAAGTATTTCCCCACAAATGAGAATGAAATCACTATGGTTGTTATCGATCATATAGGCTTATTAAAAACTACACAAGCCCAGCCTACAAAGAAAGATGCTATTGATAAGATGAGTGATGAGCTCAGATATGCTAGAGACTTCTATGGATATAGTCCTGTTGTTGTTAGTCAGTTCAATAGGAGCATTTCTAACATGGCAAGATTAAAGAGTGGTGATGTAGAACCACAACTAGAAGACTTTGCAGAGAGTTCAAGCACGCAGAATGATGCTGATGTTGTACTAGGATTGTTTGACCCAATGAGATATAAAGTGGCTGATCCATCAGGCTATGAATTAGATAAGCTAAAAGATAACTTTGGTGCCAAGTATTTTAGATCTCTCAGGCTAATTAAGAATAGCTATGGTGAAGATGATGTTAGAATAGGCTTAGGCTTCTTAGGAAGCATTGGTATGTTCAAAGAACTGCCTAGAGTGAAAGACATTACAGAAGCGGATTATACAGCAGTCGTGAATAAATCATTTTTCCTAAACAAATAAACATGAGTATAAAAACAAACGTATATAACACACTACCAAGTAAAAAAGACCATTGGTGGCAGATTGTAGTATTGCCTACAGTTAGTATTATGAACAACATACAAAAATATGATCCATACGTGGCTGTCAATTTTGAATGGTTATTTTGGTCATTTACTACAATTATAAGCTATGGCAAAAAAGGAAATCTCTTTACGAGATAAGAGGCAACAGGAGTTTGCTGAGGTGTTCCTAAAACATGGAGAGTTTGGTATTCTAAACTTATGTCCTAGATTTGGGAAGATCTATACAACTATCAACATATTAGAGAAACTAGACAAAGATATCAACATCCTGATAGCCTATCCAGATCTTAAGATTAAGGAGGCTTGGGAAGCTGATTTCAAGACTAGAAAATACAAGAATCCCCACATAACGTACACTACGCATCTATCTATTAAAAAGCACACAGGTGGTGTATTTGACCTAGTAATACTAGATGAGATACATTTACTCTCTGAGGCACAAATAGAGGCTGTAAAGGAGCTAAAATGCATAAGTGTGCTTGGTCTTACAGGAACATTAGCTAGTGATACAGAAAAGACCCTCAATGAGGAGCTTGGAATGAATGTATTAGCTACCTATCCAATAGAACAAGCTATTGCAGAAGGAGTTATTACAGACTATGAAATCACTGTAATAAAGGTTCCTCTAGATGATAAGCGTATTAACGATTATAAAGGGAAGAAGCGTACAGAGAAAAGACAATTTGATAGCTATGCCTGGGTGATTGATCAGCTAGAAAGACAAGGAAAAGCAACAATGTTCCTACGTCTAGCTAGAATGAGAATCATACAGAATAGCATATCTAAAATGGAGAAGACAAGAGAAATCTTAGCTAAATACAAGCAAGATAGAATCTTGGTATTTTGTGGTGTTACTAGAATAGCTGACACACTTGGTATTCCTTCCTATCACAGTAAATCTACAGAGAAAGAAATCTTTACAGACTTTGCTGAGGGTAAAGGGAATCATTTGGCTGTTGTTAAGATAGGTAACACAGGTGTAACTTACAAACCACTTAACAAGGTGATTATCAATTACTTCGATAGTAATGCAGAAAACCTTGCTCAGAAGATTAATAGATGTATGGCTATGGAATACAACACTCCAGACAAGAAAGCCCATATATACATCATATCTTCTAATGAGGAAGTGGAATTAAAATGGCTCAAGAAAGCTCTTGAGTTCTTTGACAAATCAAAAATTAAATACTTATGATCTTAGAATTATGGGAAGAAATTACCCCAGGAGATGCAACAATGTATTCAGTGAGAGCAGGTGGTTCAGCTATTAAATGGTTTGCTCACAAAGATAATGCAGAGGAATTTTATGAACAGATTGTTGCTCATCCAGACCTCTTAAAACCTCGAAAAAATATTTTGAAATCTCAGGAAATTAGCTTATCTTTGGAGGAAACAAATAACTAAATATTAAACATGGCAAGCAAATTAATTGGTATTGTTGGTCCAACTGGTACAGGTAAATCAACGTCTATCAAACACTTAGATCCAAAGGAAACGTACATCATCAATGTTGCTAAAAAGGAATTACCTTTTAAAGGAGCAGAGAAGTTGTACAATGCAGAAAACAAGAATTACAAAGAGGTAGATGATGCAATTGAAATCACTCGATTGTTAAAGACCATCTCAGAGAAAGCACCTCACATTAAAAACATCATCATTGAAGACTCTAATTACATTATGGGTTTCAATATGATAGCAAAAGCTACAGAAGTTGGTTACACCAAGTTCACTCTAATGGCTAGAGATATGGTAGAATTGTTTAGAGAAGCAAGACGCTTGCGTGATGATTTAAAAGTGTTCTATTTCACACACCCTGAAACTATTGAAGATGGTGGTGAGATTGTAGGATACAAAATCAAAACTGCAGGTAAATTGATTGATAATCAGATTGTCCTTGAAGGTTTACTAACTGTGTGTCTATATACACATGTAGAAGATAACAAGGATGGTTCTGCTAATTATCAGTTCTTAACAAATCGCTTTAGAAAGTATCCAGCTAAGAGCCCAGATGGTATGTTTGCGGATGTTAAAATCCCAAACAACTTACAGCTTGTAGTAGACACAATTGACGAATATTATAAATAACAATTAAAACTAGAAAAACATGTCAGGAATCGGTGGAAACAAAAGACAGCAATCAGGTGGTGAATCTAACTTCTCAAAGAAGGTAGGATTATTTGAAGCAACTGTGATTGCAATTAACCCAACAATTGAAGAGTTCAAAGACAAATTAGGTATTGAACTTAAAGAAGACAGCAAAGCAGCTGATTACTTAGGAATGAGTCAAGATGGTAACAAAACACTACGTGTGGACATCTGGCTTGAAGAAGTTAAGAGTAAGGATAAGTTTAAAGCTGTATTCTTCCTTGAGAACAAAGAAAGAGAAAACAAAGATGGCAGCAAGAAGCAATATATCAACTCTGTTGGTAGCTGTTCTTGGGCTGATGATGAAAACAATCTCCCTAAATGGTTTACAGAGCGTGATGTTCGTGTAGCTTATATGGGTGAAGAAGATCTTTATAACTTCTTACGTACATGGTTAGGTAATTTAGATTACCGTGATGCTGAAACCACTCTACAATTAGACTGGAGCAAGCTTATGAAAGGTAATGTTAAAGACCTAAGAGACCAAATCAATGGTGAATGGTGTACAAATGTCGTTGCTTTAGCTACAGTGAAGACTGTTGAGAAAGATGGTGATATTAAGGAGTATCAAGGTGTATATAATAAGGGATTCCTACCTGCTTATACATTGAAGCAATTTAGACTAGTAGATTTCAGTAGCTCTACAATCCTTAAAGGATTACGTGAGAAGAAGTCTAAAGATCTAAAACCTCATGAGCGTTTTGTATTAAACGTTACAGGTGAGTATGGATGTAAAGAGTTCTATACATTCAAAGACTTAGCAGAGTATAACGCAGATGATAATCTTGTAGCCTCTGATAGAGTGCTAGAAGAAGATGATAGCGACTTTTAATTTTGTCCCCTCCCCCTATAAAAGCCCCTCATCTGTAAAAAGGTGGGGGGTTTTAACTTTATATATATGATAAACGGAAAAAGAAAAACAAAGCTTACACCAGAGTCCGTACTAGACAAGATAACTGATTATGATATATTTAGGTTCTATATGCCTGATAAGAGTTGGAAGCTTAACCAAGTGACCTATTCTCCATTCAGGAATGAGAACAATCCTTCCTTTGTAATAGGGAATAAAAGGGGCTTTATATCATTTATTGACTTTGCTGATACCAGTAAAAGAGGTGATTGTTTTGAGTTTGTTAAGCTCCTTCACAATCTATCTAGTATGAATGATGTGTTAAAGATTATAGACAGAGATTTTGGATTAGGAATAGTTACCAAGGGTACAGAGCAATACAAGAAAATAACAGCTGAATACAAACAACCAGATGCTGTTAAGAGATATTCTCTCATCCAGGTGGTAACAAAGAAGTTTACACAAGAGGAGTTAGCCTATTGGAATCAATATCATATAGATATAGAGGATCTAAAAAGTAACAACGTCTATTCTATCAAAAAGGTGTATTTGAACAAAAGTTTGTTCTACACTAATGGTCAGGAAATGAGGTTTGGTTATTTCTATGATGGACATTGGAAGATTTATACACCGTTTGGAGATAAGAAAACCAAATGGTTACCTAACAATGTTCCTATCACCGCTATGGATGGTAAAGAGGACATAGTTAATTGCAAGGTGGCATTCATCAATAAGAGCAAGAAAGACTATATGGTTATGAAGAAGATCTTTCCATGTAGCTGTGCTGTACAGAATGAAGGTGTTGGATGTTTCTCTCCAGAGAACCTAGAATATCTTAAAGCTAATTCTGACAGACAAATCCTCAGTTTTGATAGCGATGTTACAGGTGTAACTAACTCACAACAGATTACCAAGCTATTTGATTTTGATTATGCTAATGTTCCCCGTAAGTATCTAACAGAGGGTATAAAGGACTGGGCTGATCTAGCAAAAGCTCATGGTTTACAATCTATTGAAGATTATTTAAAACAAAAACACATTTTATGACACTGCATGATTTAAAAGAAGCTATTAGAAACGAAATAGAATTTCTTGAAACAACAGAAGGAGATGAAGTGGAGTGTATTGGTATTGAGAACCTGGAAGGTATATTATCACAATATTTTAAAACAGAAATTAAACTAACAGAAGAGTATGAAAACTGAGAACTACAACACAACGAAAGAATTGATTCTTGCAGCAGATATTCCTGCACAGACAAGAACTTACAAACCAGTTAGCCACGGTCAATTGATTGATCTTACAATGGATGGCATTCAGAAGGCTGGATTTGTATTAGACAAAGAAACATACACAGCTAGTACAAATGGTCAGATTGCTAATGGTAGATTTACTATCAAGAATGTAATGGATAGTGAGATGCAATTAGAGATTGGCTGGCAGAATAGCTACAACAAGCAACTTACATTAAAGTTTGCCCTAGGTACACGCATTATGATTTGTCAGAATGGTTGTGTATCAGGTGATTATGGTGCATTTAAGAAGAAACACGTAGGTGAGATACAATCATTTACACCAAATGCTATTAGTGAATACATCAAGGCTGCAGGAGAAAGCTTTAGAACTATTCAGTTCCAGAGAGATCAAATGAAGCAAGTGGAAGTTACTAAGCGTGTTAAAGCTGAATTGATTGGTAGAATGATGATTGAAGAGCAGTTCATTACATCTACACAATTGAATATCATTACCAGAGAATTAACTAGCCCTACACATGATTATGGTGCACCTGATAGCTTATGGGAGTTGTACAACTACACAACATTTGCTATGAAGGAAACACATCCTGCAAACTGGATGAGTAGTCACATTAAAGCACATTCATTCTTTGTAGATGCTTCAGGACTTCATACACCAAAAGATGAGGTGCCTGTTATTATGCAATTAGAACAATTAGAATTATTTTAATATGAATTGGAACAAATTTGAATCACAATTTCATCCATCATGGCATAGACTTATACAGCCATTCATTGAAAGTGAAGCTTGTGATAACATCTATAAATTCCTAAAATCAGAGAGTCAGAGGGGCAAGAAGATTGCTCCTCTTTCTCCTAATGTTTATAGATGCTTTTTAGAGACTTCACTAGATGACCTAAAAATGGTTATGGTGGGTATGTGCCCTTACCACACATTAAAGAATGGTAGTCCTATAGCAGAAGGTTTGTTAATGGGCTGTTCTACAACAGGTATATTACAACCTTCTCTTACAAAGTTCTATGATGGTATAGAAAAAGAGTTGTATGAGGGATTAAATCTCACTATACTAAAGAATCCAGATGTTACCTATTTGGCTAAACAAGGAGTTCTTATGTATAACGCAGCTTTAACCACTGAAATCAATAAAGCAGGTTCACATATTGATATCTGGGAACCTTTCACTAAGTATTTATTTGAAGAGGTGCTATCCTATACAGGAGTGCCTATTCTGTTCTTAGGGAAAGATGCTTCCAAGTATGAGAGATATGTACCACCGTTTAGTTGGTCATTCACTGTAAGTCATCCAGCCAGTGCTTCTTACAAGCAAACTGATTGGGATACAGAAGGTGTATTTACTAAGCTAAACAAGATATTAAAAGAAAACAATAATACAGAAATCGATTGGCTAGAAAAAGTGCCATTCTAAAACTAAAATTATGGAAGAATTACAAGTGTATGTAGAAAACAACAGAAGTGAAGATTTAGAATATGATTACGATCTTATAATGGGAGGTGCGGTAGACACATTAAAATACTCACATCATAAAGATTGGACATGTGGAGGAGAAACAGCATTAAAGTTAACAGACGATGGTAATGGTATTAAGTTCAAATTTCCTGATAAGAAGGTAATAGAACTAGACTATAACGAAGCACGTGAAATGCTTGTTATGTTAATGATGCACATGGATGAAAAAATAGAAATCAGAAAATCAGAACTTATTAAAACTATTTAATTATGTACAAAGTTAGATTTGGAGAAACAATTGAAAAGGGAGACCTCATTGCTATTGCTAATGGTAATGATTTCTCAATAGGTATTTACTATGGTAGAGGAATAGGAGGAACTGTTCAGTATTACATGCCTAATGCTGTTAAGCATTGTATGGAACGTTTTAACGTAAAAACAGCAGAATTAACTGCTCAAGGAAAACCTACAGAACCTCTTAAGTTAAATAGATTTTGGAAGTGTTACATTAACACACCAAGAGATACACGAATAATGAAATTGAACAGAGAAAACATTACAAACCAAATAGACATAGAAGACATCAGAGTAGCAAAAGAAGCACTAAAAAACTTTAACATCGACGTAAAATACTAATCATGATACTAGAAAAACAGACAGAAGCAACTATCCTACAAGAAGGAGAATCACAAGAATCAATTGGAATGTCATTAGACCTGGACTCAGCTCAGGTGCTAATGCAAATGTTAAGTAAGAATTTATATTCAGATGCAATAGGTTCCACCATTCGTGAGTGTGCCTCTAATGCATTAGACAGTCACAGAAGAGCAGGCATTGATAAACCAATCATTGTTAGCCTCAATAGGAATAACCATGATAACTATGAATTCTCTGTAGAGGATTTTGGTATTGGTTTAGATGCAGATGATGTAGTTAATATCATCAGCAAATATGGTAAAAGTACAAAGCGTAATAGCAACACAGAATTAGGCATGATGGGTCTTGGTTTTAAGGCCCCACTAGCATACACATCTACCTTCTATTTTACTGCAAGGAAAAATGGAACAGAAAGAAAATACATGATGTATGAGGGAGAAGAAGTGAATTCAATTGATTTACTTCATGAGACTCCCACAGATCAGCCAAACGGTGTTAAGGTGACTATACCAGTCAACTATTACGATAGACATGATTTTGTACGTAAGACTAAAGAGCAGCTAGCTTATTTTGAGAACGTGTATTTCAATGTACTAGATAATGAGGTGAGCAATGATTTCACTATCCATAGATCAGAACACTATCAAGCTTCTAGCCTATCCAGAGATAGTTATTTACATATTTGTTTAGATAACGTGTATTATCCATTGGATTTCACTAGATTAGGTATTGATAGAATAAGCGTTCCTGTAGGTTTAAGATTTAGTCTTACAGATGGTTTGTTCCCTACACCAAATAGAGAATCCATCAGATATACCAAGGAAGCTAAAGATATCATCCTAGCTAAGATTGGTAAAATGGTTGATCATTTTATTACTAAATACAATGAAACTGTTGCTGATTCTGATGATTTCATGGCTGTATTGAGATATCATGCTACAAACAGAAGATATGTTGATGTTCCTGGTAAGAATACTAACTTTGATTTAAGTGATTTAGTTAAACATGGTAGTGTTCTAATCGCTTCTCCTAGGGTGAGCAGTCTAAAGAAGCTTGACTTACAAAAACTTGTCAGAAACAAGGAATACATCCTTGGTGAGTATGATAAGAAGTTTGAGCTTTACAATGGTAGAATGTCTCAGGTGAAGAGCTATTGGAGAAGTGGTGTTGATGTTATAAACAGAAACGATGAACCACACTATTTCTATTCTGAGAAGATTAGTGGTGCTATGAAGGATTATATTAAGAGTATAGCTCCAAAGAGCAGACATGCATATTTCATTAGAAAGGTGAAGACATTCAAATTGGGTAGTCTTACAAAGATGAATGATTATGACACTTACATGAAGCTTCTTGATTTGGAAAATTATCCAAGAACTGAGTGGAGAGAGCTTATTGCAGAGTTTCAAACTGTATTAGCTTCTCTTACATCTACCTTTATCAACCTTGATGAGATGGTTATACCACAAGCTTTCCTAGATTCTAGGAAGAAGCAAAAGGGAATCACTGTTACTGTTGGTGGAACAAAGGTGAGAAGAGTTAAGTTAGAAGGTGAGGTGATTGGTAGACAATTAGTGGATTTAGAAAGAAGTGTAGATGGTAAGAATTCTAAACTGGTTAGCAAGATTTATGGCCTTGCTGAAATGCATAAGTATAACAAGCTTGTTATCTATGGTACCCAGGCAGATATCTCCACTATGGATAAACTATATTCAATTATCAATAAAAGTAAGATAGAACTAGCTGTTTTCTCTGAGAGAGAACTTAAGACACTATCTACTATTGATATACACAATCTAATCCCTTTAAGTAAGTTTATGGAAGGTAAAAACAAACCATTCAAGAGAATTGTAACAGCCTATCTAATTAATGAATTACATAATAAGTTTAGTAGATCATTCATTAGAAGAGAAAAAATAAGTCTCATCTCTACAGATTTGTATGAAAAGATGCAAAGACTAAATGGTTACAAGAATGAACATCATTGCCATGGTAATAATACAGTGCATTTAGCTATGCTAGAAGTGGCTCAAACACATAACTTATTTGATATGGAGATATATCATGAGTATGTGGAAGTGAAGAACCTTCTAGAAAGATTACCGTTCATTGAAGCTATGTCAGACAAAATACAGAGTTATGATAATGATAACTCTCCAATAATCAGTGCATTCCGTGATCTATTCAAGTATCATGGACATAGAATTGACTGGAAACACTACAACATTCGTATTAATGAAGAGGTAGTAGAAGAGTTAACAGAAGCTTCTGTAGAGCAGTTGGTAGAGAATTTATAACAAAAAAGGAAATATATTGCTCATTTGCATGAATTTTTCTAAAATTTCATGCATTTTTCCCCCAAATGAGCAATATATTTCTCTTTTTAATACATTTATTTTAAAACAAAAAACAAAACACAATGGGACTATTCAGTTTAAACTGGTTCAAGAGCCAGAAACAAAAGCAATTAGATGAATTACAACATGAGATTGAAGTTAAAAGACTAGAGAAGACATTAAGACATTTAGAACCAGGAGAGAGCAAAGAGCCATCTTATTTTTCAACAACTACAGGTGCGTGGAATCCAATTATTAATATTCCTGCAGGAGAATCGAGCTATCAAACTTACAATAGTGTTCCTATTTCTAAGCCTTATTCCAATATTAAGATTGTGAATGATGTGCTTACAGTGGTGCTTAATGATGGTTCTATCATCACTAAGTCTAAAGCTACAGCAGAAGACTTTAATAATGCCAGAGAATGTAAGACAGAAGCTTGTTTGTTGACCCTTGTAGGTTCTCCAGATATACTAAAGGAAAAGCAGGAAGCACAGGCTAAATATGAGAAAGCCAAGGCTATTCAAAAAGGTGCTGAGTATCTAGCTAAGTTTGATGATTTTGAGATGAAAGACGGATCTCTTTATATCAAGGGAATCAACAGAAGCATCCCACCTTTGATGGTAGATGAGTTCTTACGTATTATTGGTAATCACAGTTACAACTCTATGGATAATGTAACAGATAGAGAAATCGATGAGGTGAATGAACTTATACAAGAAGACGAAGAGTATCAATCTCTTAAGCGTTTCTTTATGTGGTGTTGCTTAAATCCTAGAGCTGAGGTGGCTGATAAGCTATACAACTTCCTAAAGAAGAATAGCTTCCGTATCACCAAGCAAGGATTCTTTGTAGCATTACGTAACGTTGTAACATTACATGGATCTACAGAACTGGTACAATTCATCAGCAATGCTTACAACAAAACTAAAGCTGTATGGAAGAAGAACCCATCTGATTATGTTATATTCTTAAAAAATGGTGAATATAAAATGGTTGCTAAGTCTCTTCTTTATGAGTTAGAGCCATGTACATATTGTGATGAAAATGGAACTGTTCCTTGTGAGGCTGATGAATATGATGAAGAGACTGATTCTTATTATGACGATAGCTGTGAGTGTCCAGAGTGTGATGGTACAGGCAAGGTTTATGCAAATGAAGAAAGCCAGTATGGTGAAATGATTGGTAATCTAACTGAACTCTATCTTGATTTGCCTAATAGAGCAGAGAATAGATTTACAGATGCTCACACAAAGACATTTGACATCAGAATTGGTAGACCAGTAAACATGCCTATGGAGCAATGTAGATGGAATACTGATGATTGTGGTGCTGAAGGTTTACACTTCACTAGTGATGAGATTCATTATGTAGGTTGTGGTGATACTTCTGTTCTTGTACTTATCAATCCAATGAAGGTTGTAGGTATTGGTGAGTCTAAGGGTAGATGCTATGAGTATTTACCAATCATGACTGTTCCTCGTGAAGAAGCAACAGAAATCTTACATGATCTAGACTTTGATACAATGGAGCTTGATGAGAGCTATGCAATTCGCGAATTGGAAAATTTAGGTACAAAAGCTAGAGAAGGCTTTATTGCAGAAGCTAAGAAGTATGAGTTCAATCTCCCTGCTTTATCTGCTGTAGAAGTACTTAAAATTGTTAAGAGTCTTGACGAAATAAGACAAGAAATCTCTAAGAGAATCGTAAATATTGACTAACTTTGTAGGACCAGGGGCTAAAATCCCTGGTCTTATATTAAGCTTATGAAAAAGAACGCAACAAAGAGAAGAGCAAAGATACCTAGAGCTAAAAATCCAAAAGTGAGAAATGGTGGTACTATGACAGAATCAGCATTTTGGAGCTTCATTAGAAGTGCTTTAAGACAGAAGTCTAGATGGTGGAAACCTATTACAGAATGCAAGATGAAAGCTCGTAGGGCATATAAAGGTCCCAGTAAGAGACAGAAGTTTGAATATCAATGCAATAGCTGTAAAGCATGGTTTCCAGAGAAACAAATTAACGTAGATCACATTAAACCTGCAGGTAGTCTTAACTGTAAAGAGGACTTAGCAGGATTTGTAGAGCGTCTGTTCTGTGAACTAGATAATCTACAGGTGTTATGTGAATCATGTCATGATGTAAAAACTAAATTAGAGAAGAAATGAGTGACTTAGAGATAACAATCAATAAAGAACCATCGTTCACAGAGATATGGCATGAGGGATATATTACATATAACTCAGAGAAGCACTATTTCTGGTTAATCCATCCAAGAAATGTAGATGATAAGGGAGATCCTTATGAACTAGAGGTTAGATGGTTCTTTCAGAGGGTACCAAGGGAGGTTAGAGCAATGCATCCCTATATTATAGAATCTTTTAAACAAACACTAAATGATACAAGGACCAAACAGGACAGAAGCAGCTTATAGGGCTGTAGTAATGGACAGTTCCTCAAGCTTGAAGGACTTTTCCACGGACAGAAAGAAATACCACAAGAAGTATGTCCTAAATGAGAAGGTAGAGGATAAAGACACAGCAGCATCAGTTATTGGTAGAGTGGTAGAAACATTGCTTATGGAACCTGAGTTATTTGATACCAGGTTTTATATGTCAACTGTTACTAGTGCACCAACCAATCTTATGCTAGAATTCGTAGAAGCATTGTATAGACATACAGCTGCAGCTACAAATGAAGATGGTGTAGTTACAAGAGAGATGGAAGACATCATGAAAGATGCATATGTAGATTCTGGATTCAAGATTAAGATTGATGCTGTTCTTGCTAAATTCATAGGATCTGATGCAGAAATCTATTACAAAGAAATCCGTGAGGTGAGAAGTAAAGGCCTCACCGTTGTTACCACACAGGATATAGCTAACGCAGAGAAGATTGTAGAAGAGCTTAAGACTAATGATTTTACAGCACCAATTGTAAACCTAGTTAATAGTGCACGCTACAATGTATATAATCAGCTCCAAGTAGAAGGATATGTTGTATTTGGACATATGTTCAAGAGCATGATGGATAAGGTGATTGTTGACCATACAGAGAAGACAATCCAGGTATATGATCTTAAATGCACGTGGTCTGTAGAAAACTTCTATGAAGAGTATTATCTCTATCGTAGAGCTTATATACAGGGCTATTTGTATTTCTTTGCAGCAAAGCACATGTTTGATGAGCTAGTAGCTGTAGGATATGAGATATTACCTCCTAGATTTATTGTATGTGACAGCACAAACTATGCATGTCCACTGGTATTTACAATGGATGATAAGTCATTCCAAGATGCTGAACAAGGATTTGAGCACAAGAGTAGAAAGTATCCAGGTGTTAAATCTATCATTGAAGACCTCAAATGGGCTATTAAGAATGATAAGTGGAACATTTCAAGAGAAAATTATTTAAATAACGGGTTAGTAAAATTAGGTTAATGGAGACAACAAAGACAATCACCAGTATATTCATTGTACCAATATTTAGTATTGGTAAAGAAAAACTAGTAAATAATGGGTTTGTCAATGGTTTTATAAAAGATAGCAGAAGAGATGTTCAATACAAGGATTCTGTCTATCTTTTATTTAAGCCTGAGGACCTAGATAAATTTAGAGTGTTTCTAGATGGTGAATATGAAAAGACTAAGTCTATTATAGATGATTATGATTATGAAGAGGGTTATGTTGTTGTAGTTTATCAAATTAATCCAAGGCTAATGCCTGATATAGAATTGGTAAAACAAGGCAAATATTCCCAAACTTCTAGAAAATTCCAGCAGATTTTCCCTAAAACTATCAAAATAAATAAAAATGGCTTACAAAAGGATGAGTTGTCTCTTCAATACAGAATCTTTAATAAAACAGAAGATTTGAGACAGTTCTGGGAAGAAAAGTTTGATGTAGTATTTGATGATGATATGGAAGTCTGGTATGGTTTTATGGAAGAAAAAGAAATTCTTGACCTAGATAAAATCAAAGAACATGTATAACAAAGAAGTGTTAGAAGAACTAGTAAGTAAGTTTGGTATAGAAAATACCATTCTGTTCTGTAAAATGGAAGCTCTCAAGAATTCTATTCTATACGAAGATTGTATTAAGAACAATCAAAATACAACAGATTGTGTAGAGTTTGATTTTGAGAGGGACTGGTGGCAGAACAAATATGAAGAACTAAATAAAACAAAATCGCTATGACAGGATTAGAACTATTAGAAAAGTATGACAAAACAGCTATTGTTATCAAGCAGTATTATTTAAACAGCATGTTGGAGTCCCTAAAGGATGAAGAACTTCCAGAGAACTTCAAAGAATATGCTCGTCAAACAACTATTGATAATGATAAGATAGGTAAGCTTATAGATTTACAACCTAGAGGATTGTTTGATGTATTTGATAACAACAAGGTGTATATAGGAATCACTCCTAACTTCTTAATTGGTGGTATGGAGTTTAAATACACTATATCTGAAGATGTGTCTGGTGAAGCTCCTACAAGAATAGAAGCTGAGAAAGCAGTTATTGAAAAAGCATTTGAAATCTTAAACAATAAACTATGAGTGAAAGAGGAACAGCAACAGTAAAAGATGAAATAGTAATGGATGTTCTTATGAAATATGCAAAGCGTAGTGAATTAGGACAATCTAAGTACGGTACTACATTAGAAACTAATAATAAAGACAATTTTCTACAGCATCTACAGGAAGAACTTATGGATGCAACGCTCTATTTAGAGAAACTAATGCAGCAAAATAAGGAACTAACTAAATTAGTTAGAGACCATCCTAATGATGCTGAATTAGGAATGAAAATAAGAAATTTAGTTAAGTAGAATTTTTGAAATGTCTTGGTTTATAAGAAGTGCGGTTGTACATTTGCAACCCCCTTTTTTAACCAATTAAAAACAAAACAAAACATGGATTTAGGATTAGATGCGTTAAGTAAAATAACGATTTTTAGTAAGTATGCGAAGTATGTCCCAGAACTCAAGAGAAGAGAAACCTGGGATGAGATAGTGGATAGGTATGAAACAATGATGATCAAGAAATATCCTAAATTACAAGATGCTATTGTAGAGAGTGCCAAGTTTATCAGAGATAAGAAGGTGTTACCATCTATGAGAGCCCTTCAGTTTGCTGGTCCAGCTATGGAAGTGAATAATGCTAGGGGATACAACTGTGCTTATCTGCCAGTGGATAGTCTGTATAGCTTCAGTGAGACTATGTTCTTATTATTAGGTGGTTCAGGTGTTGGTTTTTCTGTACAGAAGCACCACGTAGCTCAATTACCAGCTATTAAGAAACAAGAGTCTTATAAGCATAAGAACTATCTTATTGAGGATAGTATTATGGGATGGGCTGATGCTGTGAAGGTGTTAATGAAGTTCTATTTTGAAGGTGGTTTAAAGCCTAAGTTTGACTTTAGAGCTATCCGTGAGAAAGGAGCTAGACTTGTAACAGCTGGTGGTAAAGCACCTGGTCCAGAACCATTAAAGATTGCATTAGCTCACATTGATGCTATTATGGAGCGTAAAGAAGATGGTAGTAAACTATCTCCTCTAGAATGCCATGATATTATGTGTCACATTGCTAATAGTGTCCTTGCAGGTGGTATTAGAAGAAGTGCTATGATTAGCCTATTCAGCCATGATGATGAGGAAATGATTACATGTAAGTATGGTAACTGGTGGGAGCTTAATGAACAGCGTGGTAGAAGTAATAACTCAGCTGTCCTTAAAAGAGGTGAGGTGAGTGAAGAAGAATTCATGTCTCTATGGAAAAGAATTGAAGCATCAGGAAGCGGTGAACCAGGTATCTATTGGTCTAACGATCTAGATTGGGGAACTAATCCTTGTTGTGAAATTGGATTACGTCCATTCCAATTCTGTAACCTATGTGAAGTGAATGTATCTGATATTAAAGATCAAGACGATCTTAATGAAAGAGTGGCAATTGCTTCATTCTTTGGTACATTACAGGCAGGATTCTTTGACTTTCATTACTTACGTCCTATTTGGCAAAAGACTACACAGAAAGATGCTCTATTGGGTATTGGTATGACTGGTATTGGTTCAGGAGAAATCTTGAAGTATGACCTAGAACTAGTAGCTAACACAGCTAAAACTATGAATAGGGACCTATCAGCTCTTATTGGTACTAATGAAGCAGCTCGTATTACATGTATTAAACCTTCTGGTACAACTAGCCTTGTGTTAGGTACAGCTAGTGGTATACATGCTTGGCATGCTCCTCACTATCTACGTACAATGAGATTCAACAAGAATGAAGACATTGCTATGTACTTAGAAATTAACCATCCTGAACTATGTGAAGATGATGTATTACGTCCTAAGGATACAGTGTGTGTACGCATTCCAGTTAAAGCTCCTGAAGGATCTATTCTACGTACAGAGACAGCAATTGATACACTAGAACGTGTTAAGAAGTTTTCTACAGAGTGGGTTAAAGCAGGTCATAACAATGGAGCTAATACACACAACGTAAGTGCTACCATCTCTGTTGATAATGATAGAAAATACACTTCTATTAACATGTCTGATGGTAAAGGAAGTCAATTTACATTATCAAAAGAGGGCTGGTTAAATGAATGGCAAGCTGTAGGTAATTGGATGTGGACCAATCGAGATGTATACAATGGTTTGTCAGTGCTGCCTTATTTTGGAGGTAGTTATTCTCAAGCTCCTTTTGAAGACATCACAGAAGAGGAATACAACAACCGTATTAAATCATTGAAATCCATTGACTTAACAAAAGTGATGGAGATGGATGATACTGTAGACTTTGGTGCTATCGCTGCATGTGCAGGTGGTGCTTGTGAAGTTAACATCTAATGGAAAAGAAAGAATTCATAAAAGATAAACATTACTACTTGGATGGGGATAGAGTTGTATTTACAGCTCTGTTTCTCATCCAACGTGGTGAGTGTTGTGCAAACGGGTGTAAACACTGCCCATATACCAAACCAAGAAAAAAAGGTAATAATGTCTTAGAAGACAAGAAAGATATTTTGTTTTAGTGTTCTGTTTTTAGTTTTTCATTTTGATTATGAAAGCCCTGGTATATCTATACTGGGGCTATTTTTTTATTTTTTATTTTGTAAAGTTATTCGTAAATTTGTATCTATAAAATCAACAATTATGGCAAAAGCAAAGGAAAGCTCAGAGGGCAAAAGTAAATATCAAGAAGCCCTTGAGAAGTTAAACAAAGCTTATGGTGTAGGAACAATCCTAACACTAGAAAGCAAAACAGATGGTGAGTATGACATTATCAGTACAGGGAGTATTGGTTTTGATCATATCACTTTAGGAACTGGAGGATTTGTAAAAGGTAAGATGTATGAACTAATGGGCTGGGAAGGCTCAGGTAAGTCTACAATTTGTGGTCATGCTGTAGCAGAGTGTCAAAAGAAAGGTGGCACTGTGTTATATATAGATGGCGAGCATGCTGTAGATAAGCAATACTTCCAAGCTCTAGGTGTAGACACTACCAAGATGTTAATTGCTCAACCAAGCTGCGGTGAGGAAGGCTTTAACATTGCTATGGAAATGATTCAAACAGGAGATGTTGATCTTGTTATCATTGACTCAGATTCATCATTGATTCCTAAGAAACAATTAGATGGTGATGTAGGTGATAGCACTATCGGTTACAAAGCTAGATTGAATAGTAATGCATATCCAAAACTAAAAGGTGCCCTATCACAACACAATGTATGTGTTATTGTGGTAAGTCAATATCGTGAGAAGATTGGTGTCATGTTTGGTAACCCTACAACAACTCAGGGTGGTCATGCATTGAAGTTCTACACTGATGTAAGAATAGAGGTGAGCAAGAGCTTAGCTAAGGAAGGTGATGTAAACTACGGTAATATTACCAAGGTGAAAGCTGTAAAGAACAAGATGAGTTCTCCTTATAAGCTACATGCATTTGATATTGTATATGGTGAGGGTATTGATAAGGTGGGTGAGATTATGGAGCTTCTTAACGAGTTTGAACTTGGTAGGAAGTATGGTAAGACATTCACGTTCAATGAAACAAAGTATGATCTTGAAGAGTTTAAAGCTATGTTGTTAGACAACGAAGAGTTTTACAATGAAATCAAGACTAGCATTATTAACAAAATTAACCAAACTGAAATTAAAACTGAAGAAGATGTTACAAGTGAAATTTAAAAAGATCTCTGACAACACTATTGTTCCCTCTAGAGGAAGTTTAGATGCAGCATGTTATGATGTGTATGCACATAGTATTACTAGTGCAAACGGTAAGGTTGTTGTTGGTCTAGGGTTTAAGACAGAAATCCCTGTAGGCTATAAAGCTGTGTTAGTACCTCGTAGTAACTTAACTAAGTATAACTGGGTGATGAACAACTCTATAGGCATTATTGATGCTGACTATCGTGGTGAGTGGATGGTTATCTTTACAGCAATACCAGGGAAAGAATTTGCTGATGACTACCAAGACTTCCCTTATGCTGTAGGTGATAGAGTGGCACAGTTCTATCTAGATGAGGTGTATAACATTGCATTCTTAGAAGTGACAGCCCTATCAGATACAAATAGAGGTGAAGGTGGATTTGGTTCTACAGGATTAAAGTAATATAAAATTAAAATGATGACTCCAAGAGAATTAGCAGTGATTAAAGGTTACCAACGTGAGTTCCAAGAAACGTTTGGAAAGAGACTTGAAATAGACTTTGTAGTGATGAAAAATCTAGACTTCATGCAAGATGAAGGACAGACACTTGAGCAAGCTCTTTCAGAATGTGTTGAAAGACATGGTGCAGATATTGAGATAGTTAAAGATACTAATGTAAGACTTAACAGAAGCACTACTAGAAAAGAAAGGGCAGCTATTGTTGATTTCTCTAGATTTGTTATAGGTAATAATCTTTGTGTTAAAGATGCATCAGAGCTTATTAGAAGAGATAGAAGCAACATTTATCACTATGCAGGATGTAGATAAGTATGAAAACACAATGTAAAACATGTGGTAAAAATTGTGACGGAGAGTATTGTTTCCAACATAAGCCTAGAAAAGCTATGTCAAAAGGTACTAAAACTTTAAAGCTAATCAGAGATACATATAAAATGTGTGTCAAAAAAGATGAGGAAATTCGACAAATTTCCGAAATGCAACAGTTTTTCTTACAAATTTGGAAAAAAAGACAACACTTATCTGAGATTAGTGGGCTTCCCTTAGTTGGGGAGCCCCTCTCAGTATACTTCCATCACATTTTACCAAAAAATAAATACCCTCAAGCTGCGTTAGATGAAGAAAATATCATACTTTTGACCTTGAACGAACATGATCAAGTGGAGAGTGATATTTATAGGTTTGAGGAAGTAAACAATAGACGTGAACATTTAAAACAAAAGTATGAAATTAGCTGAGGGAATAATAATAGGTGTATCCTTGGTAGCCATGGTAGCTACATCTATCTGGGTGACAGATAAGAAAGCTCCAAATCCTTATTATAAGGTGTATACAATACCTGCTGGAACATTTGACCTAGATGTACAAATCATTGTTACAGAGGATACAGCATTTGCTGCTAAGTATATAACTACCAACTTTGACAGTAGTCTTAAGAGTCCTAATTTAGATGCTAGGGCTGTAACATTTGGTACAGCTGATGGTAAACCTCCTATCATATGGTTCTCAGATATTAAGGACTCATCTGTTGTACAACATGAATTACTCCATGTAACAATAGATATGATGAAATGGGCAGGTATTGAGCTAAATGATGAAACAGAAGAGGTGTACACCTACCAGTTACAGTATTTAACAAAACAATTTTATAAACAAGTAAACCAAAACAAATGAGTCAAGAAACTTATGAAGGACCACTAGTAGAGTCCAAACTTTCAGAAAAATTAACTGAAGAAAGATTAGAATTAGCACAAAAGATTGAAAGATTAAAAATGTTTGTCACTTTAAATCTTAGTTTTAGAGAACTTGGTTGGGAACATAAAGATTTATTGAAACACCAACTTAAAGCAATGTGTCACTATGAAGAAATCTTAGTAGAAAGATTAACATTATTAAACCAAAATAAATAAAGATTAATATGAGCAATTTATTCTTTTACACAAGAAAGGACGGTGACAAAACTTACACCGACAGTTTTAACCTGAACAAGGTGATTAGATCAGTACAAATAGAAGACAACAAAGTGTTAGTCTTATTAGATGATGCACATGACCGTTCAGAAGATGTTCCAGATATTGATCCTAAGACAGGAAAACAAAGAGGAGTTAAAAGACAACGCAACACATATTCAACAGAGATTAGCTTAGTTGATGAAGACGTAACTAGATTTAACAATTTAAATAATTAATCATGCCAAAGTTATTAGGAAACAGAGTGCTATTAGAACTACCTCCACAAGAAGAGGAAAGCAAGATTGTTGTAGACGAAAACACTAAAGAAGCATTACAAAGAGAATTACTTAACAAGATGTCTAAACTAAAGGTGTTACAAGTTGGTACCATTGTTACAGAGATTAAAGCAGGAGACTGGGTTTTAGTAGATCCAGCAGCTTTAAACAAAGCTACATTGGTTCCAATCTCTAACGATGGTGAAGAACGTGCAATATTAGTATCACCGTTTGACATTATTCAAGTGTGGTAACTAAAGATTATATAATGCCTCTATTAGGAGGCAGGTTGGGTAACAACTTGTTTATGATAGCTCATGCTCTTGCAAAAGGGCTTGACTATAATAAGCAGGTTGTTATTTACAAACCTCATGTAATCTATCATGGGAATGACTATTCAAAAAGTATATTTCGTGAGTTAAAGTTTGTAGACTCTTATCAGGACAATAGAAACTATAACTTAGCAGTTCCTTCAGACGATAAACCTACGTTCTATTTTGGATACTACCAAAGCGAAAGTTATTTTGAGAAGTATGGTGAAGACATTAAACGTTTGTTTGGTCCTCCTCAAGAGTTTGTAGAAAGGATTATTAATGAACTACCTCATCTACATAAGAAGATTGTTACAGTGATTAATGTACGTAGAGGTGACTATTTACACTCTCCCAATTACCACCCAGTGGTCACACCAGAATATATATACAAAGCTATTGAGAAAATACCTGATACAGAGATGTTTCTAATAGCTAGTGATGATATTGAGTGGTGTAAAGAAAACATACATCTCCCTAACATGTTCTTCTTAGAAGGATATAAACCAGAGGAACAGTTGTGGATCTTATCAATGTGTCAAAACTTTGTGATATCTAACAGCTCGTTTAGTTGGTGGGCTGCCTATCTTTGTAGAAATGCTAAAAAGATTGTCGTAGCACCTGAAACATGGTTTGGTCCAGAGTATCCCCATCAATGGGATTCGATGTACTGTAAGGATTGGATAATTCTACCTACCTATTTTCAAAAAGGACTAATACTACCAAAATGATAAGCGTACTAACAATCACATATAAAAGACACCACTTGCTTGAAGAAGCTATGGAGTCTTTCATTAGACAAAATCCTATACCTGATGCTGAGATGGTTATTGTAAATGATAATCCTGAAGTGGATTATACGTACAATCATCCTGCTATACGTATATTTAATCTTAAGGAAAGGTTTCCTTCCATAGCTGCAAAGCTTAAATGGGGATACAAACAGTGTAAGAACGATTACATCTATAGACTAGACGATGATGATCTATTAGGACCTAATGCAATCAGCGATGCTACAATGGGAATAGTGTTGAACAGTGGGTATGAAATCTACAGAAGTCAACATCACTATTTCTTTGTAAACAATAAGTTTGAGAGAATAAGTTCCAACATAAATAATGGAAACATCTATACTAAGAGTTACTTAGATAGAATCACATGGCCCCACAAATCAGGAGATGAGGATGCTGATATCACATTTGGACACCATGCTAGAATATACGAGAACATCCCTACAACAATGTTATACCGTTGGGGTATGGGAACATTACATATATCTGGAATGGGTATACAACCTAATGAAGTGATATTAGCTCAGGCAGATAAAGTGTTAGATGATAGAAAGGGTGTAATAGAGTTACATCCACATTTTAAAGAGGATTATTATTCTCAACTACCATAAACTTTCTTTCGTTTTTGCTCATAAAAAAAGCCCTCCATTTCTGGGGGGCTTTTCTTTTAGCTACCATTGGTAGCAGACCTATAATACTGAGACTATAGGGAAGATTATTTTGATAATTTCTTACCAGTCATAGGAGCCATAGGGCTCTTACCTTTATTTCTAGTATTATCTGATTCCCTCATATAAGGCTTGTTAGGCTTAGGGTTTCTAACCTTAGGAGCCAAACGTGGTTTACCTGATTTCATTAGCAACCATATTTACATTTACCACCCATCTTCTTTTTAGGAACAGGCTTCTTAACAGCTTTTTTCTTAGCTGAATCACCAGCTGCAACATAGTTCTTACCAAAAACAGAAGCTTTGTCTAAAGACTTAGCCATTTCATCAGTACGTTTGTCTATAGCAGCTCTAGTGGTTTTCTTACCCATTTCAGTGAGTGCTGTTGATTGTTTTCTGTTTTTTTCATGTTCTTTTGTGTTTCGAAGAGCTTTACCATCTTGAGCTTTCTTAACAACACTCTTACCGTATTTAGCACCAGGTACTGATTTTTTAGAAGCTTTAATAGCTTTACGTTCTGCTCTAGCTTCTTGACGCTCTTCTTTAGTTTTACCACCACTGAAAACATTTTTGATAGCTTGACCAGCTTTTTGAAGAGGACTAGGTCCATATGCACTTTGGAAATATCTTTGTCTTTGTGCACCGCTCATATTTGATACACAACCACCCCTTTGGGCTTTTTTAACCTTTTTAACAGTTGCCATTTTTATAAGTTTTTATTTTTTAACAATTTTTTTCTTGGTAATATTACCACCAGTTCTTTTCTTTGGTGTTGCACCTTTAGCATTTATGATTGATTTTACAATCTTTCTGCCATATTTTTTAGGTTTTGCAGGATAATCTTTATATACACCTGATTCTAATCCTTCTAAATACCTACCAGTACCTTTGAATGTTTTTTTACCCTCAGCATAGCCAGTTGTATCAACAGCTAGTCTTCTTTTTGGATAACGAACACCTTTAGTTTCATAAACTAATGAGTCGCCACTTTGAGCTTTAGGGGCTTTTGCAGCTTCAGCAGCTTTTTTTTCTTTTGCAGCTTTTGCACGCTCCCTTAATGGTATAAACATTTTGCTTGGTGGCTTAACTGAACTTGGTTTAACTGAACTTAAAGCTCTTTTTTGTACACGAGCAGCTACTCGTTCAGCCCTTTCAGGGTCTTTCTTTTCTATTCTGTGTATTCTATCATCTTGTGATTTTCTTTTAACAAGATGATCACCAAGTTGTGCTTTTTTTACTTTTGCCATTTTAACAATTCCATTTACGAAGTGATTTATTAATTCTGCTATTAGGATCGTTAGCCGTTTTAGCAGATGTGAGTTTCTTTTTCATACCTGACATTCTAGAACAGAAAGACTTACGTCTACTTGCTGCTTTAGAACCAGCTTTGAGTTTTGAAGGTTTAGTGGTAACAGCTGTCTTTAGTTTACTACCTGGATTAGCTTTTCTATAAGAAGCTACACCCTTAGCATTTAAACCACCTTCAGGGTTTTTACCCTCTTTTCTTTGCCATGCTGGGCTAACCTTACCACCATCCTTTAATGTAGAGCCTTTAAACTCTCCCTTCTTTTTAATAAGAGGACCATTAGGAACAGGAGTAATTTTACCACCAGCTTTAAGAACTCCCTTACCAACATAGGCTTCAGCCTTCTGTGGATTATAAACCTTTGTTTTAGGAATTCTAGCCATGTTATTTAGCTTTACGCTTTGCAGCTATCTTCTTAAATGTTTTAGCAAGAGCTTTAGCTCTACCTGTACAACCAGGTTTGGTGATAGGAGTGCATTTACCTTCTGTACCTCTAGCCTTAATAGACTTAGATACCTTCTGCATCCACTTACCATCTTTAGCCACCTTACCACCAGACTTCATAGGTTTATTACTAATAGCCTCATTATTTTTGGGAGCATACTTACCATAACCATCTTGTCTATCTAAAGCATCTGCCATAGCATTATCTCTAGGGACATTATATTTTTTTATAGCAGCCATGACTATTTCTTTTTAGCTTTTGCTTTACCACCCATCTTCATTTTTGTAGCACCTAACTGTTTGTCTCTTGTAAGACTAACTTTAGTTTTAACATTACGAGGAGGTAAGTTCATTTCTTGAACCTTAGTCCAAGCACCTTTAGGATCAATTGGTCCTACACGCTTATTAGAAGCAGTTAATCCAGCTTGAGCTTTCTTAATCTTAGCACCCTTCTTAGCAATAACACCACGTCCTTTAAGGATATCAGCTTTAGTAATCTTACCATCCTTATTTAAATCAGGGAATGATTTCTTTACCTTACCACCTTGGGCTTTCTTATTATCTTTAGCTTCTGCCATAGTTCTAGCCTTAAATGCAGGTAGGTCTTCCTTAGGCATAAGAGATTCAGCAAACGCTTTACCACGCTTATAACGTGTAGCTCTTTCTGTCATGCGTCCTAATACTTTTTCAGCTCTTTCAGGATTTTTCTTTTCTAGTCTACCAATTCTTTTGTATTGGCTATGTTTAAGACCAGCTTGGGCTTTTTTAATAGTTGCCATTTTATTTATATATTAGATTGTTCTAGACATTTAGGACATTGTCCTTCCTCAAGAGCTAATTCATGTATTGGGCAATGATCGTTCATTACTTCTTAGCCTTAGCCTTGATTTTCTTCTCCTGCTTTAACATAGCAGCTGTAGGCTTCTTACCAGAGCCTTTTGCAGCACGAATGTTGTCCCACAACCCACGTTGTGAGACAGAACCATCCTTGCGTTTAATCATTTCTTTTGCCATAATCTATTGATTTTCAGCCTCTTTGATAACACCAGATTCTACTGATCTAGCTAACACTTGCTCAATTGTATTGTTAGCTCTGTTAGCTAAAAGGATACGAGCAGCTTCTTCTGTAGCTAATTGTGAACGAAGTGAGTTAAGGATTACACCAAACTCAGAACCGTTGATAACAAAAATATCATCTGTATTCCAGGTGTATTTCTTGTTTGGATCGTACTTAACAGGCTCTTGAACAGGTTCTTGTACGTTTACTTCTTCTTGTTGCACTGGGGTTTCTACTAATTCTTCTGACATAGTTTTAAATTTTTGGTTTTATGAACAAAGATATGTATTTCTATAATATCTACCAAATTTATTTTATAGGGTGATATCAAAGACAATAGTTGCGGAACTCTTTATACTTTTAGACAGATCTAGATGGATCTGTAAGAGATTGTGAAACTTCAAAAGCTCTTCTAGCAGCATGTCATTATACCTAGGTATAGACGGTGCTAGTCTAAAGTGATAGGAATTAGGATTCCTAGTGATTTCTAATGTAGCTAACTCATCAACTGAGTCTATAATTCCCTGAAGGTGAGCAAAATAAGCAAGTTCGTTATCTTGCATCACCTCAGGAAAGAATTTCTTGTTAATTTGCATTAAGACAAGGTTAATAAGTATTTAGTTTTTGCTGCTTCTCCAGATAGAGCATCTGCTAGATTTGCTATATCGTGGTAGCTATTTGCTTCAGCATAGCTTTTTAAAGAGGATGCAAAAGATAAAAGTTTTGACACACATTCATCCCCTGTACAATTTGTAAGAGGTTCTATTTTATATGGAGCAGGACGTTTGCCTGTGTATCCCATAAGCTTCTCAATAACACCATCCTTGAAATCATGTACATAATCATATAATCCTCCAAGAGCTTGATGTTGAGCATAACTCTTTGTCTGCCAATGTAATAGATGTAGTTGCTCATGGAAATATGTAAGCTTACCAGCTATTGTTTCCAAGTTTAGTTCTCCTGATTTCATCATCTCATCAGGGAATAATGATTTTGCCATGTTGTTAGTTTATTAAGAACATAATTGTATGTTAGAAACATCTCCAGTCACTGGATCAATGTTTGCTGTGTACACATTTTCAGGTTGATCAAAAAGAACAAATGTAAAGAAAGCATCAGCAGTTCCTAAAAATGGACTAGTAAGGTTTGAGTTATTATAGAATCTTACAACCTCTAATGGATCAGATTGTAATGAATACAATCCAAGATTAGGGAATAGTTCACAATCTCTAGTAGGAGAAGACAGGTTACTAACTGTATAGTTAATTGCTGTTACATCATAATCAAAACTCCAACTCTTATCATTAAGAACGTTAGCTGCATCTATACCTGTTTGACTAGGTGATGCGTTGTTTCCTCCTGAAAGATCTACATATCCATTTGTAACAGCACTTTCACTTAATGCTACAAGAATATTATCCACTGCAGTTTGTGTCAAAGCACAATTGTATACAAGTAATTCATATCCATTACCACCTAAAGGTTGTGCATCTGATATAATCAACTCTGTTAGTCCTGTGTTACCAGAAAAATCAAATCCTTCTAGTACAGGAAGATTAGATATATCTACTGAACCTGTGATTCCAGATTGATCAAAGTCCATGTATATTAAAGAATCTAAACCAGACAAGTTAGGGATACCACCTGAGAAGTTGCTATCATCAAGACGTAACTCTTGAAGAGCTGTACATCCTGATAGGTTAACAGATGTTAAACTAGATGTATTAGTTCCTGGAATATCACAATCACTAATGTCAAGATATGTTAAATTGGGAAGATTGGATAAGTTTATAGATGTTAATCCATTATAATCTGCATTAAAGTTTTGCAGATTGGTTAGGTTTTGTAAACCTATTATTGATGTTATTACTGCTGCCATTTTTTAATAATTTAGTCGTTACCAGGGAAACTTAATTCTGTTACAGATGTGATGTCGTCAAAACAAACACGTACTGTGTACTGTTGACCTTCTTGAGCATATGTGTGTGACTCTTCATAAAATCCACCAGCCCCTGAATCAGGATGTGTTGTACCATCACCCCAATCAACAGTGAAGTTGATAGGTCCTGTAGTGTTAAAACTAAAGATAAAGAATGTACCATCTGTTGTGTCTGCAACAAACTCAATACAGTTTGAAGGAAGGGGAGGTACATTGCAACACTCGTTTGCATTGATTTCTACCCAGTTACCAACAGCAGGTTTGAACCTTTGTAGAATTGGACCACCAGCTATCACTCTACCTGTGCCATCATATCTAACCCAGGCTTTTAATTTATTTTGATTTGCCATTTTTTATTTAGTTTTAAGGTGCAGGAGTAGTTGTTGTTGTAGTTGTAGGACAAATATATGGTTCACACACAGGTAAATCAGCAAGTTCATATATTGCAGAAATGACACCAGTTGTTAATGTAAACACCTTTGCAGTTAAATAAGAACCAGTTAAATAATATATATAAGTACCACTGAATGTAATAGGAGGATTTCCAGGAGTTGTATTATATAATTGTGTTCCTACATTAAATCCTGCAGAAGCATAATATAAGAATGAACCTCCGCCATAACTAGGACTACCGCTAGCAAATATTTCAATCCAATCACATTTTACCTGAGCTGGTGTTTTTTGTGACCAATCTGTCTCCACTCCACACAATGTACCATTATAATTTAAAGTTATTGTTTGAAAAGAATCTGTTGTGGTGGTGGTGGTTGTAGGAGTTGCAGTTGTTGTAGTGGTAGTTGTAGGAATGTAATTACAACATTCGTATGCTTGAATTTCATACCATTTACCCACCTTTGGTTTTTTCTTCCTAAGAATTAAGCTACCAGCAACGATTCTTCCACTTCCATCGAAGCGAACAAAGGCTTTTAAGTCTCTCTTATTACTCATAATAATCGTTTTTTGTTAATATAATAATTTGTATTTTTCTTTTAATTCTATCAGTTTAGATGCATAATAGTGAGTGCAATACTTCTGACTGTTCTCATTATTTATAACTTCTTGTAAATGAGGATCATCTAAAGGATCTTGTCCTGTGTGATACTTTCCTTTATAGAAAGCAGGATACCCATTGGCTTCATCACCAACAATTCCTGCATTATGTAAGAGTCCTGTTCTCTCTAGTTTCTGAATTGGATCAGAAGACCAAGCAAAATCCATTTCAGGAATAATCTTCGCTTCTTGATTCCTATACCAAATAGCCCAGAGAACAGCCCACATATCAGCACACCAACTTTGAAAGCCTTTATTTTCATTCTCGAAGAATTCTCTGTTCACGTTTAGTAAATGTGTTCTAATTACCAAACAGTCTTCCAATACCTTTGCCCAAAACTCACTGTCAATATTCTTTAATAGGTATTGTGCTCCTCCTGAATGCTGATTATTAGCCTCAGCTATCTCTCTAGTTATGCCTGTAAGTTCTGCTGTTTCAGCTAGAATGTCTCTAGTTTTGTACAGCTCAATCTTTTCAGGCTTTACATCTTTAATCTTACTATCAAAATATGAAGCGTTGATATAACTGTTTGTATCAGATACATAGTTTATATCATCATCCAGATAAGCATCTACATTGAAATTCTTTGTAAACACTACGTCTGAATCACAATACATAACAGCTTTATCTTTCATCCCTGGATTATCTTCAAAATATCTTTTCAGACAATAAGGACGCAACACAGGAATATAAACTCCTAACATGTTACTAATCTTGTGCTCATCTTTGTAGAATACAAATTCAGCTTCTGGATAGAGGTCTATCACTTGCTGCCATTTGGTATTCTTTTCCCTATAACTAGGAATGAATATAAGCACAATTGCTTTGTCTGAATGTCCAATTTTTCTTAAGCTCTCTATCCATAAATGTACCTGCCATGTGTAATAGGTATCATCTGGTTGAGCACAGATAAATCTGAGATCCTTCATATATGTAGTTTGTTGGTTTTGTTTTCTTTATGGTGTGGCTGTAGTTGTTGTTGTTGTTGTACTATTAGCTATTGTACCCACTATTCCAATTAATTGATCAAGTTGTTTGGATATGTTCCAAAGCAACTGAGATTGAGGGTCCTGGCTTAAAGGTCTTGATGGTATTGCCATTTTATTAATATTTTATTTTATCCTACTTGATTTACTGTTACGATTAGACCAGGAATAGCAGGAACATTTCCTGAAGCTAACGCTGATGTTATCACCACTCCATTATCTACATTACTATTTATTTCCCACTTAAGTTGAACATACTCATTTGCAACTGTTGTTTTGAAAAAGAAATTCCAAGCAGCAACTACATATACAGAGTTAGAAGGAAATCCTATTTGTGAAGCACTTATAGGCACATCTGTACCATTTTGAGATAACCATATGTGAGCATGTGTAGCAGTGTTACCACTATTTTTTATCATCTGAGCACTAAATGCTATGTTATACACACCAGGGTTAGCTATAACTATTCTATTACCAGAAGCAACTGATACACCATTATTCCAAGAATCTGAATTACTAAGATTCATTGTAAGAACACTTCCTGCAACACCTGTTTGATTTGTGGTGTCATAGAAAGATCCTAGGTACCCTCCTGTTACACCTGGAGGACCTTGTGGACCTGGTACACTTACATTACAAAGCTGACATCCCAATTTCTCCAATTGCTTTGAGATTTGCCATAGGAGTTTTTCCTGAGGGCCCCAACCTATTTGTTGACTTGGTATTGCCATGATTAAAATTAATGTTCAAAGATATGTTGTTTTTTACTATAATCAATGAGTATCAATAATTTACAATAATCAAATTAGTTATATCCACTCTAACTTTTTTCGTTAGAGTTTTACTTTCCCTGTCCTCTGTATTTGCTTACAGCTTTTTCCTTTGGTCCACTAGTCTTTTTAGCTTTACCTCCCTTGCGTTTACCAAAGCTAATCTTTCTAACATCACCGCCTTTTGCTTTTGCCATTACTTGTATTTTTTAAGGATTTCTAAATTGGTTTTGATTTGTGTTGCTGTTTTTATTCCAGAACGTCTGCTACGTCTAGCAACAGGTTTCTTTTTAGCATTTGCCATATTGGTTTATTTTAATAATGAATAATACTCTTTGAAGTGTTTAAGTCTATCTGCTAAGCCATTATTACCACCATTAACACGTTTAGTAACCTTAGTAACCACCTCATCTGTAGCCCCCTCATCAGCAATCTTATGTAACCCATTCTTATGGAAGAACCAAGCTGCAGATAATAAAGGATATTTTGTAGCCACAAGCTCAGGGGTAGCAAGGATGTCATCCTCTACAGTTTTATCAAAAGCTGTATAGTTGTCCTTTCCAGTAAGCTGAATGTATCCACGTCCTCTGAACTTCCAACCTTCTCCTGAAGCCTGATTACCGTTACCCATTCTGTTTGCATAAACAATGTTAGCAATCTTCTCAGGCTTGCGTTTAAACTCTTCAGCACTTTCAGGTGTAAAGTACTTCTTAAATGTTACGGATAATCCTTTAGCACCATAGTTCAAGTTCTCTGTAACAACTTTGAATCCACCAGATTCATGACCGCATTGTGCCAAGAAATGAGCTAAACGCAACGGTGTGTTGATTTCAAACTTAGCCTGTACATCAGGAATCTGTGCAATAACATTATCAGGAACATGTCCCTTTAACTCATTTAGGTTCATTTTTCTTTTTCTTTTTAGCAGGTTTCTTTTTAGGAGTTGCAGGTTTAACGACAGCTGGTGCAGCTACCTCTACAGCTTTACCAGAAAGTTTCTTCTTACCAAATAGCTTCTTAATTATATCTAAAATCTTCTTCATGTTTTACTTTTTAAGTTTCCAAAATAACTGAAAGCCATAGTTTATTTGACCTTCAATATTGGTACCAACCTTTACACCATATATCTTATCGCTCTTAGTTTTAAAGAGTAATCCAAGATTTACATTTGTAAGACCTGATGTCTTGTTACCATCCATACCACCACCTATATATAATTGATTCTTAGGAGGAGTGTACTTAGTAATGGTTGTAGTTGTATGTACAGTAGGTATCTTATAGTTGTATTTATAAGACCTATTCTTTAAGCTGTTTTTATGTATTGTATCAGCTATAGCCACATAACCTAACGTATCTAGTTTCACTGTATCAGCATAGATGTTCTTTGCTAAATGAGAAACAACCAAAGCGTCATATTGTGCTTTGAGCTTAGGGTAGGATGTGTCAGCAATATATTCTGGAGGGGTTTGAATAGTGTCATGTATCACCTCCTTAATCTTTAACTTCTTGATAATCAATGAGTCATGAACTTTCCACAATGTATCATGTACTGTTACAGTGGTGGTAGGTTCCATTTTGGTAGAATTACATGATCTATCCTGAGTTAAAATTATAAATAGTAATATAACTATAAAAAGTGTTAGTGTTCTATTCATTAGTTTCAGATTTCTTGTTAATAAACTTGTCCACGGAAGCAATTCCAAAACAAGCTATGGTCAAGATTTTAAATGAGTCATATATGAACTCATTGACAATCAACTCTTTATGCATTGCACCAGTGATTATATCTGCAACTGCAAAGATTATCATGATTAAAAAAGAAGCAAAGCCAATTATAGCTTTCTCATTTATTGAGTTGCTGTCATCAAATAGACTAGAAAAGAATTTCTTCATGTTTTTCGTTTTTAATTATTTTTCTATTGTTAGGTAAGATGGCATATGTTTCCATCTCTAACTCTTTACTAGGTAAATCAAAAGGAACAGAAGCTGTCTTCTTATAGATAATCCTCTCTAGGTTATCTATGCGGGTTTTGTCTATATTAGACTGGGCCATGAGAGCTTTAACATCAGCTTTAATCTCATTAACATCGTTCCAAATCATCATTGCTAGTATTGATACTAGGCTAGGAAAAATCCAAACTTTAAAGTTCTGAACAGGTTCTTTCATCTTGTTTCACAAATGACAATAGCATACCCTTCCCTTTTAGGGAGAATACGCTATGTAGTTTAAAAATGGAGGGTTTATTTCTTTATTCCGTACTTAATCCACTTGTACCAAATACGTTCATGGATAAAATATACAAATGGTTTGTATGCCAGTTCAGCAACACTAAATGCAGCACCTATCTTAACACTGCCTGTTGCTATCCACATAAGAAGGAATCCGATTCCTGTGCTTACGAGTCTGTAACTTATAGTTTTTGCTATGTGTCTTTTGGTATTTACCATTAGAGCTTACCTTCAGCTTTCATTTGTTCTCTAATCTGTGTAGCAGATATATCGTGTATATCTTTGGGAGGTGTATGTTCTATAACATCGTAACCAATACCCCTACCAATATTGATAGATTCAATATCAGGTATAATAATAATTTTAACTCTTCCTTCTTCAATTAGTTCCATTAATTCGTTAGTGAGGTTCCACATCACCTCAATAGCAGACCAGGGATTCTTTTCATCAGGAGTGACATCTCTTATACAGAGAAGCACATTCTTACCTTCGTTTAATGCTTGGTCTATTAACCACCTATGACCTTTATGCCATGGTTGCCATCTACCAATGAACATTGCATGTCCATTTCCATTACCATTACCCTTTGCTAGAATCTTCATCTATGTAGTTTTTAATTTTAGTAATGCATTCTTCAACTGATAGGTCTGATGTATTTAGTTGTAACACTTTCTCTTCTAGATAAGGGAACTCAAAGTCCTTTACATGAAAACTCTCTCTTCCTCTTTCCTCTTTATAATGTAGATATACCCAGATTACATCAGGAACTAGACTATTTAGATAGTCTCTAGTTTCTTTGTAAGGATACACTACAGACATTATCACATCATTACCATTGTAATGTAGATATGTAGCAATGTCACTAGCTCTATTAAGGTTGTTAATCCTACCTTCTTTACTATAGTTTGTGTTCTTAAACATAGTTCTCAGCTGATCTCCGTCTATATGATAATCAATAAACATATGATTTTCATAAATTTCTTCTGCTAATGTAGTTTTGCCTGAGTGAGGCTGTCCAAATAATACTATTATCATTTTGTATATCTAAATGTTTTGTAGAACCATTCGTAGTTAGTATAAATCCAATCTGTAACATCCTTACCTAATAGTTGTTTAGCTTTAGAAGGAACAGGTTCAAGTTTGGTTCTGATAACATGGTCACCAAATGTACCATACACCTCATCATCTTCTTTAGTGACTTGTTCTATGTTATCAAAATCGTGTTTGAAATGAGGGATATCTAAGTATCTATATATCCTCATCATCTCTGTATCAGGATAGAGACATAAGTCTTCAAACCTTACAAATAACATCTTGCTATCTAATCCCATCCTAAATATCTCAGAGAGTCTTTCAAAAGCTAGTCCTACAGGAGGATTCTGTGCCCAGATGTCAATACGTTTAGGTATTGTTGTTCCTTGACCTTTAGCCCAATCTAAAATATCAGATTGCTTCTCTGGGTGCTTTCTAAAGTTATTCTCCATAGAAGCAAAGATATCACGTGGGTCTCTGACCATGCAAATAATTTTAGGCTCTTCTGCTTGTACAAACTTTAAAAAATCATAATGAATACCCCATCCACGAGATTTATCTACAATATATTTCTTATCTGTAATAGCGTTATAGAATGCATCCATTCCTGATTTAGCAAATGCTTGCCACCCTTTCTTCATAAGCTCAGCATCTTGTGCTAAGAACTCAGGAGATTTAGTGTAGTTAACTCTTGCTCCAAATATCAGTTCAAGAACACCGCTTGTAGGGGTTGCATATATGTCAGGGTTTTGAGCCAAGATGTTTTGCAACAATGTACTTCCAGCTCTAGGTAGAGAGCTTTGATAGAATATTTTATCCATATGTAGTTATGCTTTCAGAGAAGCGATTATATTATCAACGTTAAATATTTCGTGTTCCATATTATAAGGAAACTCTAATAGGTTCCCTGCTATATCAAACTTCTGAAAATATGCATTACGTAGTTCAGGTTTCTTTGTGTGTGGGTTAGCTAGGATATTACTATGAATATCATAACCAAATACCACAGGACTGTTAGCTATCCATAGCACTGTAGAAGGTTTATCCAGTCCAGCTGCTGCATGTTGTGCAAAGCTGTCCATAAACAATCTCTTCTCACTTAGCTCTATTAATACAGCCAAAGCTCTAAAGTTATCTGTTACAGGTATTGTTCCAGGAAAAGCAGTTTGATCTTCTCTTCTTATGTGGACAATGTTATAATCATTTCTAAATTCCTCTATAACATTCAGCACAGTGTTAGCTGGAATGTCTCTAGCCCATGAGTATTTAAGTTCCTGTCCTGCTGCACCACCATTGGTCTGCATTAAGAACATAGGTTTATCAGACTGAAACTTAGTACCAAAGAACTGACGTTCTCTATCAGTGAGATAGATTTGTGGCTTTACATTCTCAGGAGCAGGTAAACCATACATCCTAGTCCATGTATGACTAAGGTGTTCATCTTGTCTAATGTAGTGTGTATCCACATAAGGATCGTGTGCAAACACAGCAAACTCCTTATTCTCTATATAATCTTGATAGAAGTAGGCAGCTTGACCAAAGGCAAACGATCTGTGAACATATGGATTGTTCAAGAATACCTCAGGATAGCCACTAACCATAATCAGTTGATCATCAGGGTATTGGTGATGTATCACCTCGCACATTGATGTAGCAAGTATACATTTACCAATACCGCCATTAATTTGAAATATGATATTCATATATAGTTGATTTTATCCCCCCAAAGGTAAACCAACTATTTTGAATAACAAAATTTTTATTCAGCTTTTAATTGAGCTAAACGAGCTTTTTGCTCATCAATTTTAGCTTGCAATTCTGCTGCTTTTTGCTCAGGAGTTTTTGCTGCCTCAGCTGCTGCTGCTGCTTCTTCCTCAGCTTTTCTTTGTGCAATAAATGCTTCCATTTTAGCTTTTCTTGCTAATTCAATTTCTAATTGAGTTGCTCTTAATTCTGCCTCTAAGGCTGTTAAATCTACCATGATGTTTAGTGTTATATTTTGTTAAAAAATTATTTAAAATTAAAAAGAATTTATCATTCCAACAATACCTACTATAAGCCAAAATACATTTAGTACTACATATGCACGATTGTTCCTCTTCCACGCACAATACGTTAAAAGAATTGCATCTAATGTATTTATAACCCACATTGTAAAAAGTGGTGTATCTTTACTCATTATTGCTAGTATGCTAAATGAAAAGATTCTCATTGCTACTCCAATAAATTCTAGCAACTCTAATTTGACTATCTTCATTTTATTTTTATTGTAAATCAAAGTTACCGTTATTTACAATTTTATAGCTCCAATTACTAAATAGTTTAATATTCTTGTCTGAATAATGCAACATAGTTATATCATCAAAGTTGTTTCTTTTATATTTTTCAAGTTTTTCAGGTATAGGTAAATTCTTATAATCAATCCAAAAATTAGTATCTTCCTTATCGCAAACGTAATGATGCCTAACAAATAACATACATTCTTGATTAAGGTTTCTAATAAATTCATTATAAGTATCTCTAACCTCTGAGTATCTATCAATTCCTACCTTTAAGACTTCTTCATGAAATGCAAATAATTGCAAAATTGAAATCATTATGGATGTTGCCTCTAAGGGTTCCATAAATCCTGAACTCAAACCTACTGCAACACAATTATTTACCCACGTTTCTTGGAAACATCCTGAATTAAATCTTAAAGTGTTATTAAATGATACATCAATTCCTAAGTAAGACTTAACCTCCTCTTTAGCTTCAGCTTCTGTAATATAATTATTATCAAATACATATCCACAACCCCATCTATCCTGCAAAGGAATCTTCCACATCCAACCATACCCCATTGCAATTGCATCTGTCTTTACAAATTCTTCATTGTCAGTTCTTGGAAGGAAAAATGGAACAGCAGTATTTACTTTTAATTGGTCTTCATAAGATGTCCAAGATGAGTTATATAATCCTCCTATTATTAATCTTTTAAATCCACTACAATCAAAAACAAAGTTTGTGTCTACAACAGTATTGTCCTTTAAAACTATACTTGTAATGTTTTTATCTGTGTCTAAATTGAAATCAACAACTTCTCCTTCAATAACTTTAACCCCTCTTTCAATAGCAATACTCTTTAAGAAATCAGCAATTAATCTTGCGTCAAAATGATAGGCATATGATTTACTATAATCAGGAGTGCCATCAGAATTGTATTTACGCTGATTACCAATAAAATCATGGTCAAATTTCGTACCATTACCTGACCAATTTTCAAAGTTTATAGCTGCCTTCTTAGTACTTTTTGTTTTTTCAATAAAAATAGATTCGTCAATCCCCAATAAATCAATTAACATTCTTTTCAAATAAGGAACAGAACCTTCTCCTGCTCCTAATATACCTATTTCAGAACTTTCAATAACTACAACTTCTTGTGAAAATTGAATCTTTTTTACATACAATGCTGTCAACCATCCTGATAATCCTCCACCAACAATTGTTATATTTTTCATAATGTTATTTTAAATTTAGATGTTGTTCAATGGCTTCCAACCTTGCTCTTAGTGATACGTTCTCTTCGCTTAATTCTTGTATTCCTTTCGTTAATATTGGAATAAGTTTATCAGGACTTAATGAATATTCTCCGTTATCAGCTTGTTGTCCTACAGCTTCAGGTATAATTGGTTCAACTTCCTGAGCAATAAATCCAACTTGTCTATTACATCCTCTTCTATCTCTTTCTTGTTCATTCCAATCAAAAGATACTGGTCTAAGTTTATTAACGTCACATAACCCATAAGAAATGTCACATATATTTGTCTTTAATCTACAATCTGACGCTCCACGAACAAGTAATCCATTTGTACCAACGCAAACCGCAACACTTGTTCCAACTAAATTACAAGCCCATAATTGATTTGATGCAAAAGAACAAGCAATATTGTTAGTAACAGAACATCCAAATACACCTGAGAACATTGCTGATGCATTATTAGTTGAACCACCAAGTGCTGCTGAAAAATTACCACTTGCAATGTTATCACGTCCACCAAGAGAAGCTGCATAATTACCACTAACTGTGCTTGATTGACCTCCTCCTGCAAACGAACGATTACCACTTACAGTATTAAATAGTCCACCAACTATAGCAGTGTAATATGAACTTGCAGTGTTACAGAATCCTCCTCCTACAAATGAACCCCCTGAATATGCAGCATTACAATTACCACCACCTACAAAGCTAAAGCTAGAAGTAGCTTTGTTAAAACAACCTCCAGCTACTGTAGATAGTAAACCATTAGCACAATTTAGATATCCACCACCAATAAATGAAAAGTCACTCAAAATTGTATTTTGGCATCCACCACCAATAAATGAATACTTTCCCTTATGATTCCAATATATTGAAGGCCCCAACCAACTATAATAGCCACTCCAAGTTAAACACCCAGCCATATTACCACTTCCACTTCCAACACCTGAATTATCACCAATACTCCAGTTATTTATTCCTCCGCTAATAGTAGAACCTATTCCTACTGTACATTGCTGAGCCAACCCTGCATAA